>Ga0307487_1001438_pt1 | contig 16736 bp, 22 predicted proteins | sample CBIW12metaG_FD_203665 | JGI IMG/M metagenome (GOLD analysis project Ga0307487, IMG submission 203665) | Sea-ice brine microbial communities from Beaufort Sea near Barrow, Alaska, United States - CBIW 1.2 | ecosystem: Environmental > Aquatic > Marine > Coastal | place: USA: Alaska | collected... | reverse complement strand
GGGGAGTACTGGTGAAATCCCAAGTTGGCACCACTCGCCAGGTAGCGTTTTTTGCCCGATATGAAGGCCGTTCCACAAGCTGAGTTACAGCCTTTGATCGTGTATGTGTTCAGACCATTTTCTAGGATGATCTCGGAAAACTTTCGACCCTCGTAAATCCTGCCGCCAATACTGTCGAGAATAATGCCTTCCACATTGGGATGCCTGGCAATGGTCTTTTCGATGTCTTCTGAGGCGCCAAAACCCATTCCGCCGGTAAAGTGGATAACTCTCCCGTCATCGACCACTTCGATGCTGTAGTTGCTGAATTCATCTTGGATCGTCGCCAATTCATACAGGTTCTTGTAGCCTGGAAGTGCACTTGTCACATTACCGAAAGTCGACAAAACACCGATAGTAATCATGACTTTGGCTGCCATTGCCCAGCCGCCTTTCTTTGTTCTCTCTACGTGATTGTCGGCCGCACGCCAGGCGCCAATGATCTGCCATGGGTAAATAACGGCAAGAGAGACCGCCACAAATATCAGAATCGCCCTTGCTTGAGAGACCGGGCTTTCGATAAGCGTTGGCTGTGAGAGCACAATATCGATTGCCCTCAGTACAAAGCCGAGTAATACCAGGTTCACCCAGAATGAAACTGCTAGTGAGAATTCGCCGTTCCAGTGCTTTTTGATGTAAGACAATTTGCTTTCCTTTTCTAGTTTCTATCCAAATGCAGGCGTTTATTCACTGACCTGCTTTCCTCTGCCTTAACCGTCTTCCACCGAGTAATGTTCATTACTGACCCTGTACCGGTGTCACAGTATGAAAAATCCAGCCTCAAGGAAAGCGAGTGCGTTTTATTGAATTTTGGGACTGGTGCGGGTCGGCGCGAACGTTCGCTTTTGTTTAGAGGATGTCTGAGTAAACCAAGCATATGATTATTGACTGACTTCGAGAGCGGCTTCGATTCCCAGCGATTCGAATTCAAGGGCCACGTTACAGCAGTCAGATCTTAATACTCTCAGCTATCTCCAGAGAATCCTCCACCTCGACGCCAAGGTATCGCACGGTACTGGACATATTTGTGTGTCCCAATAGCAACTGGACTGCTCGAAGATTTTTGGTCTTCTTGTAGATCAACGTTGCCTTGCTCCGTCTCATTGAGTGAGTGGCATAGACGGAAGAATCGAGTCCAATGCTGGTTATCCACTTCTTGACGATACGGGCATATTGATGAGCAGTGATGTGATCAAACTTCCTCATCCGGGTCGGCCATAAATAATCCATACCTGATAGTCCGCGAAATTTGATCCACGCTTCGACGGATTCGCGAGTCTTTTTGGTTATCTCAAACTGAAGAGGCTGACTGGTTTTTTGCTGGATGACTTGCGCCCGATCCATAACCTCACCGTTTCTGGAAATATCTCGAACCAAAAGCTCTACCATATCGCAGGATCGGAGTTTGCAATCAATCGCCATGTTGAACATCGCCAGCTCGCGGATATTCTTTGCAATCTCCAACCGAATGCGGATAGCCCATATTTGTTCGAGTTTGAGCGGTAACTTCTGGCCAACGAGCTTACCCTTGTTCCAGGGAGCTTTGCTGATAGGAAATGTCATGACGCGGCCCTCTTGGAGGGTAAGTGCGTTTAAGTATGGTTCAGCAGATCGTTCTCTGCCGCCCAACCTGGTCGCAAAGTGAACGTTCAGGTTCGACCTAAAGAGTCTTCGCTTTAGGGACTGGCGTTTGGCGCTTGTCGGGGCAGGTTCACCGCGGCCGAATCAACACCCTCAAGCTGGCAACCGATCACTAGAAACCGCGTGTTCAAAGGCATAAAGCCGGACGACGGTCGCCTGTCTTTGGGTTGCCCATGCTCCTCCCGGATATCCATTGAATTGACCGCATGGGCGTGGCATTACGACAACGGGAACAGTAAGTACGGTGGCTTACAATCGGCTCTGATCTTTTCGGTGATGCTTCCTCCTCCACTGGAAGGCATGCACGAACAGCACTAAGGCGGACAGAGCGATCCCGATCGAAAGCGGCATCGTAAGCGGGTCGCTGTCACCGGAGCCACCAGCGTAGTAGTCATTGCGCACGGAGACCAGACCAAGGAAGGCTGTCAGCATACCCACACAGATCAGGTGCCAAATAATCTGGCCCAGTTTTCTCAAAACCGTCATAGCACCCCCTTCCGACATAGATACTCTTTCCTTAATAATAGGACTTCACTGAGGCAGCCGTATCTTAGCAGCCCAGTGACTCGAACCTCGCACTAGGTCCATCCAGAATTGGAAAAATCCTGCTCCAGTTGGCGCTGCTTTCACCGAGAAACCGTATGCTTCCTGGCGTAGTCCGAGGGCGTGGACCATTCCAATCCGGAATGGGGTCTGACGGTCGCAAAGCGAACATTTAGATCAGCGCAGTTTGATCCATGCTGGCTTGCCATAAATCAGAATTCTCGCGGACCTACGATTGTTTCATCCATCAAAACTGTTGCCCAGTTTCCATTGCATCGCAGTTCGTTTCCCTCGATGACCGGCGCGAAATCCAGCACGTAATACCGACGGTCGGAAACAAGCCGACAGCCATACTGAGTGAGTCTGATGCTATTTACTGCTACACCATCGTACCGATCGAACGCGTGGACGCCCCAATCCTTGAGCAGGCGATAGGCCTCTGAAACGCTCAATGGCGGCTCACCGTTATCCGGATTCCATTCTGGCGCCGCCTCGATTTGCTCAGTTGAAATGAAAAAGCCCAATTAAAGCTGCCGGACGCTCAACTGCTCAACCGGAATCGGCTTCAACAGTTTCCAGCTGGTCAGGTCGACGGCAGTTTGGCCGGTACCGCGGATCTTCTCGTAGCGATCAAGCGTTTCCATCTTATCGTCACCGTTTTCGGTGGCGACCTCGTGAAAACTCAACCCATCGATCTGGAAGAGCAGTGGCTGATATTCGCTCTCAAGTATCGAGATCAGTGGCCTGGGCAGCACATTCAGGCAATCGAGCGAGCCTGTTTTTAACTGAAGAAGGTGAATGAGATTCTTTATGTAGTGAAGCAGCTCACAGCCTTCATAGAACCCGTAACGTGCCGCGACCCACTCTTCGGGACAGATGTAGGTCTCTCCGTGTTGATAATTGTGCCGATTACCGTCGCGGGTGAGTCCTTGTTCGACGATAGGCAGCAGGTTGTGACGGTTATCGATCCAGAGCGGCTGATCGTGCAATTGCCGGTCGGCGAATTCGAACAAATCGACAAACGCCTGAACCCAGCCGTTTTCTTTCACAACATCCTGACCGCCCAGACCGAATCGATAGATATCGGGAAGAAACAGGGTGCTGGTGCCGTGAAAGAAAGGCACGGTGAACGTGCCATTGGCGTCTAATAACGTACTGGTTCTCATCAGACGGCCCTGACCAGGAACCACATACCGCTGTAGTGCGAACCTCTATCCGTTTCATCCGAGGTATCGAAGACGACCTCGTGCAGGTCTCCTTCAGTGGCGCCCTGCGCTACCTGATCGGCGATCACCCGAGCGGCAGTTTTCGCCAGCGCTTCTCTGTGACGGTCTGCGACTGGGCCTTCGCCTCTGTCCGACGTGGTGCACTTTGACCACCACTCAACGTCAAAAGTTACTTTCATGTGTCGCCTCCTTTTCGGAATTGTCGGCGCGGAATGGCTTCAGGTCATCCACGCTCAACGGTTGGTTGAATCGTTTGTTTCGTTACATGTTGGGAAAATGACACAAAGCGCCGGAGATCATAGCGATTGCCCTGGGAGCAGCTCAGCCTCATTTTTCGTCGCGGAGTCGGAGCATGACGACCACACCCAAGACCACCGCGCCTGTGCGCTGCACGTCCTCCGCAAACGACCATGCCGAGCCCATGAACGCGGTTAAAATGAGCGAAAAACAAAACACAACGGCTGGCCAGTACCAGAGAAATTGTTTTTCCTTGCCGAGCATTTTGTTCACCGCGTAAGTCGAGAAGACGCACACAAGCGCGGTGGCCACTACCTGGAAGACCGGCTCGAACCATGGCGCCTGCTGAGCCAGATCGACACCGGCGTAAGATGCAAAGGTTGAAGAGAGGGCTCTGTAAGTGAATGCAGCCCCAAGCGCCACTGCAGAAAGGATCACCAGCCCGCGAAAGTAAGATGCGGAAATTTCGAAAAAGCGAGCTTCAAGGAAACTGGGGACGCGATCCATCATGAACAACTCCGGGAAAGACTCGAAAGCAGCCGAATGCTGCGGCGTTAAGTTTCAGTGTTGCATCTCTGAAAACTTGTGCAATGATGGCGACCATCAAGCAGCAAAACGCAACGAACGCAGTTGCAATTCTCAAACGAAAAAGCAACCCGGCTCCGGGGGTTAATCGAGGGGCAGCTCAGCCGGCGGTGGCTTAAACACCGGCAGTCGATCACGGGGTCAAGGTGCGTCCAAACCGCACCGCCTCCTCTCCGGGGGTCGACCGGATGCCTACGGCATAGGCAAAAGATCAAACCCCGCGTAGCCTGGCTGCCCGGGGTTTTCTTTTGTCTGACATTTCCTTACTTTCTGGGGGGGGCAATCGTGGATATGGAACTGGCGTTCTACGCTTTTTCAGCCATTTTCCTCTCCGTCACCTTGGTATGTCTCATCAGCCTGTACTTCTCGGATTCTATTGAGAAAAAGGTGCGCAGAGCGTTTCGTAAAAAAGATAAGTCCAGATGAGGTGTTCGGCGCCGGCCACGCTCAGTGGAACCGACGCCAGGTGGAGTCGATCAGGCGTTATGTAAGTACCGAACGCGGCGAAGATTGAACGGCAGGCCGGAATTTAGGGAAGGCTACAAGAAACCATCATCGGAGCTGCCAAAGTCGCTATCCATCCCAGTCCCGATGCTCATACTGTCGTCGCTCATTCCGTAAACGTTACCGCCGACATCAATCATACTGTCGACCATAGGCAGTCCGGTCGCGGGGTTGATGTCACTGCTTTCGATACCGCCGTCATTGCCTAATGGGCTGGAGCAATCATTAAGAAAGTCGTCTGTGAACAGGCTTTCATCATAGGTCACAGACTCAGTCTCTGAATCTTCGAAAATACCGCCCGCCTGGCTGATATCTTGCCAGTCGGGGGATGTCACCATTGGTTCTGGAACTGGCTCGGGCTCCGATTCTGGCTGAGGCGTCTTCAGTCCCAGCCCGTCATGGCTGACGTACTCCTTGCCCTCGTGGACGGTGTAAACGGTGTATTCGTCAGGCTTGAGTTCATCGCTTTTGGAGAACAGGGATTTCAGGGTTTTGAAAATAACGGCATCATCCAGATTCTTAAATTGAATTGCTTCCCGACAACCTAGCACACAACCAAAAAGATCAAAGCGATTGCCTGAGGGGCCGTGCCCCTGACCCCGTATTAGGTTCATCCAGATTTGGAAAAATCCGGCTCTTGAACCTGACCTAGATTTTCATAGATTCGAGTGGAGATACAAGCCAACACTGGGGGCGGCGAATGTTCGCTTCTGTTTAGGTCTCCACATTCCGCCTGCTATATGCGAACCACATCCGAGCTAGAGCTGGCCAATTTGTCGTGACGAACTGCGGTCAGTTGATGCCGACAGTGGGACCATTAAATGTCCGCTATGAGAACAAAGCGCCAGCGATTGATCGTGACCCTAATGAGGCTTTAACGCTTTCGACACTACAACACCGAATGACCTGCTGGCGGATTGTCTGACACAAGAAGAAGCAATTAGCTAGATTGATGCAGCCGTCAAAATTTGGTTTTTCTGAACTGACCGCGCAAAAGAAAGGCTACGGCACCGATGTCCGGTGCGTGCGTTTGGAGATTGACCTACCCCTCCCCCTGACTAGTGCGGCATTCAAGTTGCGACATCTGCGGCATTGTCGCCAGCTATCTGGCATCTGGCGGCAAGAACTGAACGCTCGATGTAAGCCAGGGATTACGCCGGTTGTAAGCCAAAACGTACACGCTTGTAAGCCACGGCTGACACGGCTACAGGTACGAATTACCGGCTCTGGCTTGCCTCGCGTAAAGATGTGTTAACACCCGAACCGTGCCGCAGTGCGTAAACCGTCCATTAGTGATCCTGCGGTCGCGTCCATGATAGTTCGAACTTTTCAAAGCTGTAACTACATACAGCCTTATCGTTCGAGCGAAAAGGAGAGGTCAAGCGATTACTTGGTGACACCGGGTGGAATGAGCTAGGCTCCTGTTAACGCGCGGATTTGATGCGTCGGGCTAAAAGAGGGTAGGGGTTTACGTGGAACGCCCTTTTCTGCAATGTCGCGGAATGTGGTCTAGTCACTGTTAGGAGCGCAAACTTGAAAACATCTCTCGCACTATTAGTTTTTGTCTTCTTGCTCCTTTACGCATTCGGCGTCAGCGCCGCCAACAACTACGTGCGCATAGCTCTTCCTCATGGAGTCAGCATGGAGCTACCGCGTAATTGGGTAGCACTTTCGCGCAATCAGCGGATAACGCTCGATTCGTCAGTTCAGGCGAGAACCGAAGGCATCGGGATGTTAGACGCATCCTCAGACTTGAACTTCGGAGCGAATCTGTACGACGAAGAAAACAAAACAGCTGCTATCGTTAACATTCGCTACTACCCCGATATGGAGTTGACTCAAGCTGACGCCCGTGCGGCGACAAGAGCAGATGTTCAGGATCTTGACGGTATGCTTAAGTCTTCCCTTGTGCAGGCTGGAAAGGCTTTTGGATTTTCACTAGTAAAGTGGGTCGGCACCTCATCGCGAACAATCAATGGTACAGTCGCTTTCGTTACTGAATACGAGCGGTCACCACTCAATAACAATGGGAATTTTCGTGTCCGACTTGTGCGCGTTTTCAACAAAATTGCTTCGTTCACCGTCACCGTTTCGTACCGCGCAAGCCAAGAGTATCTGCTGCGGCCGATATGCGATCGCATCATCGCATCAATTAAAGCATGATGATAAAACGGAGCGGTAGAGTCCCTAACCATACACAGCACTGGACGCCACTGGCGTGGCGCCGGTGTGTTTCGCGTTGTACTCAATAATAGGAAGTCGTATGTCCGACTCGAACAACGGAAAAAATCGGGAATCCCTAATCCTATTTGTGAATTTCACGAAAGGATTATTTTTTCTTACACTAACAGTGACGTTCAGTTCTGTTGCGTATCTTTTGCTTACGAATCCGGAATTCAACAGGCCTCTTCATCAAGAGCAAGCAGCTCTTGATGAAGAGGCGGAACAGCAAGACGCTGATCCCAAGAAGTGGTCGTACTCATCGTTATCTGATGTTGCGGTTACTTCCGAAAAATACCCATTAGTTGTTCTTAGAACTGGCTTTAAAGTTATTCGGATTGGGCCCCAAAAATCGTTAGTGGGCTGGAAGTACGAAATCGTCAATACTTCTCCAAGTACCAAATATGCTCCCGAGGTCGAGTTCATATTACAGGACGAAGATGGTTTCGATATTGCCTTTGGTCGATCAGATTCTATTGTCCAGCCCGCATCATATGGAGTAATAACCGGCACCATAGAGATTGACAATATCGATTTGGATAGGCTGTCTCAATCAAGTTGGACAGTTCAATTGTCTTCTAATTGGGAAGTCAAAGAGTCGGGAACAACTGGTAAGAGGTATGACAGATTAAAGGCGTTGGCACAGTCTCAATTGCCTGCGTGGGCTATAGAAGATGCGAAAAACGAGTATTTGGGATTATTTTCCGATAAGTGGAAAGCTATACAGGCTGGACTCGGCTTAGAATTCCCAAATGAAGATGAAAGCGCTGACGCAGGCTCAAAATAAGTACCATCGGGTAGCCGAGGGTATCTAACCCTATAAGCTGGGTGGTCAAGAACGGATACAAGAGGAATATCAATGATATAGAAAAATCTAACAGGACGACCCCGGACTGTATAGGACACCGGTTTGCCCCAATTTGCCCCAAGATCCGACCCGACCCGCAAAAGTTTAAAGTCTGATTCTGTTCCATTTTCAGAGAGGACTCAAAAGTTCGTCATCAGCCCGCAACGGCCAGCTACGTTGGTGTCCGGAATCATTGAACCACTACAAACTTATGTCGAATCCTTCGATGATGAGCGCAGCCTTCCTGGCGACGCGAATTGTAGAAATAATTTTTAAATGGAAAGCTCAAATAGCGTTTTGCCGCTCTCCCGCCTGTGGGGTAGCGTTATATGGCGCTGGAGTATAAAGCTCTGGTAATACCAAGGTATTTAAAACCTGCTGACACAGTGGCTTGATGCGCTGAAACTCTTCATCCACGTTTATGTGTTGAGATTCCAGAGCGCCAGCAGCGCAATGAATGCTAACCATTTTGCCTCGATAAAACATCGAGTACTGCCGCATAATCTGAAAAACCACCGCACCTGCTCTTTCATTGAGCATCTCAAAATCCATAAAGTAACCCGGTTGATTTTCAATCAACAGCATACCGTGGTCGCGCAGCACACCACCGTCAGGAACCAAGGTCTCTATCTCACCCGGCAACATCCACTCAGCAATGTCTGTTCGGCTAGGATTTTCACCCGCAGTGTCGCGCACCATCAACATAACCAAGCCAGGGCCTGTACCGCCCTCACTTTGCCACTTCCGAACAATGTGAGGCCGTGACGCTTCCTTCTCTTTCCAAGAACGCGGTAGCTGCAGATTCAGCACAAGGCCCTGAGATTTTCCGCTGCCGTCGGTTTTGAAGGGCTGCCGAAACCCTTCTATTAGCTCTTTTGCGGGGTTGTCAGAAAACCTCAACGCCAAAAGGTATTCAAGCACTGGGCTGTGAATTTCGCCTTTTGCCCGGTTACGAACTTCCTCCAAAAACACCAATGCAATGTCTTTGGTGATCGGATTGTCCTGAAGCCACTGCGCATTTTGAGCTAGAAGCCTTAGCCTCAGCTTGGCTGTCTCCTCGTTTCCCAAAACGCTACTGAACATAGGCTGTAAACGCGATTCAACATCGCCAAAGGTTCGCTCAAAATCGAGACCAGCCAGTAAGACATCGCGGGCCAATTCCGGATATTTTTTTGCGATGGCGTTAAGCGACGCACCCTGGGCAATAACAAAGCCGTAAACCTCACCCAAGCTACGGCTATTGCCATTGTTTATCTCCATCGCACTTGCTGATGAAAAAGCAAACAGGCTGATTATCAGTACGAACCCGAGAGACTTCATACCCGCCAACACTTACAAGTAGCCAAGAACTTCAATGAAAACGCCGAGGCTTCCCAGCACCCCCAACCAACCAAGCACCGTCGCAATTTTTGCCAAAATTGCCCATGCCGTCTTTCCCTGATACCGATCGGCTGCCCGCCATACGCCCAGCAAAACCATCACTTGGTATGGAATTGTCAGTGCCAGGATTAACGCAATAGCACTTAAAGAGGGAATGATCCGGGTAACAACGTTAATGATTAACCCAACAACAAAACCATAAAGCCAGTAGGTTTTTGCCAGGCCAAAATCACCGCTCATCAACTTTGAACAGAATCCTTTTTGCTCCATTGCGCTTGAAGTATTTTCGATATCAGACATTCCTATCTCCTTGGTCAAATAATCCAGACGCCTATACCCAGCGCTGTGCTCTCAGCTTTTCTGATAGCTTCCCCCACGGAGGCCCTACGCGGGGGAAGCTACTCTCATTCAGATTTTCCGTCTGTTCCGCTCTCCGCAACAACACGCTGGTAGTACTCATCGTAGCCGGGGTGGTAGGGGCCCAGCGGAATGCCCTGGTTGCCGCTATTACCAACGGGCGTTACCAAAGCCCGGGCATGCACCGTTTTGGTCAACGGAATATAGGTGGGATTGGCTCTTTCTACCGCCGCTTCTACCGCATCTACAATTAAACCAATAAGACCACCGCCGCTGTTATTGTTAGGTGAGTACTCTGCTTGCAATCGTTCTTCCCACAGCAACGCCCCATCAGCAGAAACGAGCTTGTAGCCAAAATCCACTTGGGTAACGGTGGCGAAAACCACATACTTGGATGTCCATTCATGGATAGTTACGTACAGAATGGTGTCGGCTTTAAACAAATTGGCCAGTTGCTCTGGCGGAGCAGCATGGACTTCGGCAGGCTCGTAATACCCTTCAAACTCCAGCAAGGTTTTCACCGTATTTACCGGAAAAACATAGAAGCCTTTCTCACCGAGGAAGTAAGGCAAGGTAGCCAGAACCGAGGTGGTTGCTTGAATATCTGTCACCTCATTCATTGGTGGGACGACTAGAATGGATGTTGGCTGGGCATCATGAAAGGCATTTAGCCGGGTAGGATCGCTTTTAGTGTTGGCACAACCAGAGGCCACTATAGAAATCAGCAACAGAAATGCTAGGTTCAACTTATTCATTACTGCGCCTCCAGGTTCTCAATAAGGATACCGAGCATAGGCCGGCTTTCTGGCCAACGCTCGTACTCCATTTTATAGAAATCAACGGCCCCGTTTACATCGCCCTGCTCAAGCAGAAAAGTACCAGCTTCGGCATACAGGCCGGGGGCAAGGGTCTCCTGACCGTTGTGTTCCCGAACAAAGGTCAAATAGTTGTTCAGTGCCTGTTCTTTGTATTCCGGCTCGTGATAAACCACAAACAGCGTTTGCTCATAATCGCCCCAGTCATACAGTTGTTTGTTTCCTGTTGCGCAACCTGTCGCTAACAAAAAAACCAAAGCCACCGGTATTAAACGCTTATTCATAGTTGCCCACCTTCAAAATCCGATTGCTGCCAGCGCCAAGGTAAACTTTCTGTGTGAACACCACATCGCCGTTTTTTTCCAGTTCCACTACGTGGCTGCCATCGATAATGCGCAGGCGATTTTCACCGGCAAGGTACTGCCCAACATGACCATAAGAGACACCGTCCACCTTCAGCTCGTAGCCCTCAGCCGCGGGGGATGAAAGTTCAAAAGCCAAACCCGGCCGGTCATCAACCACCTGAGTATTTTGGGTAGGTGTCTGAACACAGCCGGAGAGTATTAACGCGAACACCGATACAATCAAAAATCTCATTACTTCTGCTCCTTAACTTGGAGTTCGTTCAATTTGTAGCCTTCAAGAGACCCGCTGGTAACCATTGTCGCCGCACCTTGGTTCAGGAGGTCTTCGCCAAACAAACTGACCACGTTGATTTCAGCCACTTTCTTACCGGGCAAGCTAATCGTTACCCCGGTAGTCTGGGACTTCACTTCGCGGCCTCTGGTTTCTACATCAAACACCATGCTGGGCTTAACACCCTGACTTTCACCACCACTTATAAACACTATGCCGTCTTCCTGAGCCAAAAGATCCGCCGTCCAGGGCTTGTCCATAAATAGTCGAGTCATCTTGTCGACGGCCGAGGTTACCGCTGCAGCAATAGCCTGGTCATTCAGGCTGCCGTCATAACCAGCAGCGGAGCCGAATCCCAAAGTGCGGGCATATTCGGTTGAAGAAGAACCAGAGCCAGTCACCGACTCGAATACCCGGCCGGTTTTAACATCTACCAAACGAATATCGACGGTTGCCGTTGCCTCCTGTTTTTTCGAAGACGACAGAAAGCCACGCTCGCCCGTGGTGGCACGGCCAAATTGGGTAAGGGAACCGATCACCAGAGTATCCACACCAACGATATCTACATTCTGGCCCGAAAGACTGGCCTCTTTCTGTAGCAAGGAGATATCAGGGCGCTCAAATACCAGGAAGCTATCGCTGTTGGTCAGCGCCTGGAGAAACATATCGGTCACCTTTCCGCCTAGCTGATCCTCAGCGTTCTGGCGTAGCAGGCTGCGACCATAGTTCGTTTCGTTGGAAAGACGGCCAACCGCAATTTTGCGCTTCAGCGCGAGTTGATCCGGCGCAGCGGCCTCTTGTGCCTCAAGCTGGGCTGCGCGCTGCTGCGGTTCCGTTACGCCGGGTTCCACATCCTTCATTTGTGGGGTTTGAATCGCACAACCGGTAAGGGCTATAGCAGCAGTCAGTGATAGTAGCTTTTTCACAATTTACTCCCGTTCATAGTTTTATTCGCTAGTTCGCTCTTTACTTACATTTAATTTGAGCAAGTGTTCACAAATGAGTTTGAGAAAAAATTTCCCAAGCCACCCGATAATCCTCTTCCCGATCTGATTTGAAGAACAGCGCCTTATACTCAACCGTGCGCTCGGTAGGGCCGCCTAGTAGCGTGTCGTCCTTATGGATTTTGTAGGCACTGCCAACAAAGAAATGAGGGCCAGAGAGTATCCATTGTTCGAGATTTTCTGGGAATTGAGTGTCTCGTTTTATGTTTCCAGCTTGTTCTTCCAAGCTTGTCAGCAATTGGGCGCTGTTACCCATAACCAACTCGGAAAGGCCACCTGCCGTGAGAATGTAACCGTCATCGTCACAGGGGACTGCACGGCGGACGATCCATTCACAATCCCGAATAACAACACGTGCGCCTGGAGCGTAGAGTGCTTGCATGCCCGATCCCTGAAACGTTTCGCGACGACTTTCTGAGTAATGACGGCATACTACTGGTGAGGCCCGACATCCGTTGTCGCTTCATGAGTAATTACATTTTGGTTATGAGTGGATGATGCGTCAGTTTGGCACAAAACGAAATAGGAGGCGTGTAAAAAATCTTTATTTAACTGTCTGATTTTTTTATGTTTGCATACGTAAAGTACGTTCAAAGCGCCATGGACTATTGATGACTCATTTTTCTCGACATCAGGCATCATTTTGTCATCAGACTTCACCAGACCCCTAACCACGACCCTTCCAACAAATCGACTGGGCCTTGAATGAAGCGCTTCATAATCCATTTCTGCGGCACTCACGAGCGCACAATCAGTTCACTCAATGGCTATTCCAACATCCTCAGAAGTGATTTAGCAGCATCGCTGCCATTTTCGTGCTTTGCCATCGCGTTACCCCACACCTTACAGAGGCCGCGAAAAAACGGAGCCTGCCAACAGGTACCTAAATCGCGCCTATCGGCAATTCAGTCGTGCCTAGTGTTGCATTCAGAAAAGTCTATGAGCCAGCGGGTGGAGTAATTCTGGAATTCTTCTGTGCTCTCGAACAAGTCGTCGATCACATTGAACAGCCGATAACTGCGTCCATCACTCAGCTGGTTGTGCATAAAGTCCATCGACCAACTGTCATTGATCGTTTCCGGGATAGCCAGCGGCTTTGGCTTCTCGCGTACAAGACGCTGCTTCGGCTTGATGCACAGATTCAGTTCCAGCTCCCGGTAAATTAGGTACACCCGCTTGTGATTCCAGCCAAAGCGCTTCACATTGCGCAAATACAAAAAGCATAGGCCAACGCCCCGGTTCCGATGGTTGTGGGTTAACCGAACGCATCCATGACGGCTTTCTGCGCCATCTTACGTCGTCGAGACGGCTTCACCATTTTTTCGATGGCTTCCTTCAGAATCTCTGCCTTCAGTCGTTCCTCGGCATACATTTTTTTGAGCCGGCGATTCTCGTCCTCCAGCCCTTTCAATCGCGACATCATGTACGCATCAATGCCACCAGACTTGGCGCGCCATTAATAGAAACTCGCGTTGTTCATACCGTGCTCACGGCAAAGCTACGGAATCGGTACGCCGTTTTTGGCTTGCTTCAGGATCGACAGAATTTGGTTGTCGGAAAAACGCGATCTTTTCAGTCAGAATCTCCCTGCGTGTAGCTCACGGAAAATTCTACTTCTGATCACCTTGGTTTCTTGGGGGGATTACCGAAGTGCTGACACCCGCACACCGGAATGACCTAATGGAGATCATGGATGATCGGCACGGAACACACTCAACCATGATCATCAGCCAACTGCCCACCGACCAGTGGTACGCGGCCATCGGAGACAACACACTGGCCGACGCCATTCTGGACCGGCTGATGCATAACGCTCATCGCTGGGCACTGAATGGAGAATCGATGAGAAAACGACTTCAGGAAATTGACTGAACATGAACACCCGAGGTACAAACCTCGATGGGTGATGCGTTAAGAAAAAAGATGTTTACGTTCAGCCCGAATGAGTGTTCACGTTCGCCGGAATACGCAGCTTCATCGCGCCAAAGAGTTTCTCGACTTTTTACGACAAATCGACCGAGAAACACCGAGCGAGCAAGACCTTCACCTGATTCTGGACAACAGCTCGACTCATAAAACACCCAGCGTGAAGGCCTGGTTGGAGAAGCACCTGCGCTTTAAGCTTCACTTCACCCCGACCAGTGCCTCGTGGCTGAATGCGGTGGAAGGCTGGTTTGGGCAACTTGAACGACGGGCGCTTTACCGAGGTATTTTCACATGTGTTGGCGAACTCAAAACAGCCATTCGACGATTCATCAAAGTTCACAATGAAAAACTGGCCAAGCCGTTTCGATGGCATAAAAGCGCAGAATCCATTATGACATCGGTGACGCGGGCAAAGCTCAGCGCCATTGACAATAAGTAAGTTAATTAACCGGACGGTACACTAGGTAACGTCAGTTTTCGCACCTATTAGATGCCAAATAGGTTTAAGATAAAGTCTCCAAGACGCTGAAAACTCCACCCACTGATGTTGACCTGCTTTCTAAGCGGGTGAACCTCTTGCAAAACGACTCCTTTTGCATCGGAAAAACGGTGCTTAAACAACTCTCGCTTATTCCTGTGGAAAGCCCAAAAAGTTTCGGTTCGATTTGACTCGATGACTAAATTGGATGAATAGCCTATAACACCCTCGCATAAGCATGGCGCGGATGGAGTTACCCTCTGAAGAAAGATTCCGCGAGTGCCCTTTAAAATGAGCCTAGCAGGCCCTTTTAAAACGAGGACTCTAAGTTGCCCCGCTAGCCAAGCCGAGGGCTTCAATACCAGCCACCTTGAAGAAATTTGTAATGGATTATCTTTATCTTGCACTATCCCCACGATGTGACGGGGGCTCAGGACGATCTCACTGTATTCGTCCAATTCGACTATCGATAGCTTGGTCTCGGTACCATTTGATTCAGATAATTTAACAGTAACGCTTCCGTCTTCTTTTTTTGTCCTAAATCGTGTCAACATGTACAGGCCCGCAGCTAAGCTGGTGAACGGGATGCTGTAGTTAAGCAAGGCTTTCGTACTAGCTTGCAAATTATCAGGCACGTTCCTGATAAACTCTGGCTTCAGAAGCAATTCGCTGTCTGCTTCAAGATCAACTCCAATCAAATCTTGCGGTGCGGAAATCTCTACGACGGACATGGATGATGAGTCATTCAATCGAACTCTATACATGCGCTCGATAAGCTTCGCGAGGCCAAAAAATACAATGCCATTAATAAGGAGAGGAGCGAAAACTATCGATATGACGATAGAAAAAGCCTTCGCAGACTGACTAATAAACTCATCCGAAGTTCGAGTTAATCCATCTAAGAAAGTTATGACTGAGTTTTCTGTTTTAGATGCCTCTATGGAATATTGAAGCGGACCCAAGGCCTTCTCAAGTGGCCCTTCAAGTAACGAGCAGATCGACGACCGTTTGCTGCAAATAGAGAACTGGGATTGATAGCAGGCTTTTACATTATTATTTTGAGATTTACAGATTCCGGGCCAGGGATGAATGAAGCGTTCCCACGAAGAGCATTCTTTTGGCTCAGATGCTGCGATTGCTCTGCACTGACGTATCTTTCCGAGACACCTTTGATTCAGTTCTTCGCATTTAGACCTTGTTTCTTCGTTGCTTGCGATGGCCTGACAACGTTGAAGATATCGGATAGCTTGATCAATCATCTGCAATTCGCTATCGATCTTTCGAATTTCGAGTTCTCGACTGAGCTTCTCGTCAATTTGGTAAAAATACAGCCCGCCGTAGTCCTCGCGAAGGGTATTAATTTTTGACCTAAGTTCCGCTCTCTGTTGCAACAAATCCGTTTCTTTGTCTGAACAAATAGCACTTTGGGCACGACTGGGGATGTTGCCTTGGAGTTCCTGCGAAAGAGTAGGGATTGGACTGTCAATCGAGGGATCAGAGGTGACCTTCTCCCAGTTGCTCGCAACTGAAACAAATCCGTCCCCTGCAACCAATAGGAGCAGAATAAGCAAAAAAAGAGCAAAGTGACGAAAGATCCAACCGACTGACTTGATGATTAATCCAAACATCTAAGACCCTTACCGTACGGCTGGCATAGATCCTGATTTTCGATTCGAATTCGACTTGAAACTTTAGGCATGCTTGTAGCTTCTTGTAGATAGAGTTATCTCAATAAAAGTAGCTATGACTAGAAAACCCAGTGTTCCCAATATTGGTGGCAGTGAGGATAGCAAAAGCGAGATGCCGACCAACACACTCGAATAGCCAAATACGACAACGACCCAGAGGTTTATCTTCCGCTTAAAATGGTCAGAAAAAGTAGAGCCAGCAACACAAATTGACCCGCGCATTATCCACTTCTCTCTGCATCGGTAGAGTAAGCAGGAGACCCCAATTATGATGAAAGTTAGCCCAATGAATACTGACATAATTGACTCACTCCCTGAGGCATGACCATTTTCTGCATGACCCGCTCCGTTTCCAGCTTAGAAATGTTCATCATTGATCCTGATGCCTTGTGGGCTTTCCTCCGCTTCCAAGGACGGCTAGATGACAGCTTACAGTATCTGTTTTCAAATTCACGCGACCAAGCTCGAAAACCCACTCTGCGTCATGCACCAGTCGAGGGCTGTGGCCTTAAGGGCCAAATGGGCTAGGCAAAAAGGACCGCTTTGAGAACCGAGCGGCCAATTTATGGTGACATACCCACCAGTCGTGGCCGCCGCTCTTTAAACAAAA
>Ga0307487_1001437_pt1 | contig 16742 bp, 15 predicted proteins | sample CBIW12metaG_FD_203665 | JGI IMG/M metagenome (GOLD analysis project Ga0307487, IMG submission 203665) | Sea-ice brine microbial communities from Beaufort Sea near Barrow, Alaska, United States - CBIW 1.2 | ecosystem: Environmental > Aquatic > Marine > Coastal | place: USA: Alaska | collected... | reverse complement strand
TCGACAACCCCTGCCCAGTTAAAGTTCGCGAGTGCGTGCATGTCGAGTGTGCCTCTCATAGAAGAGTCGGGTGCACCGGTGCACCCGACTCAACGAATGGTGTGTGGGCCCTAGACGCCCACTCCCATGGCTGCAAGCTCGTCGAGCCATGCGGGCTCTTCGTTGAACCACTTCTCGTAGATCTCCGCGTAGCGACCATCGTCGATCATGGTGGCGAGTGCCTGATTCATAGCCTCGACGAGTGCCTCATTTCCCTTGGAAATGGCAATCCCATATTCCTGGGCCTCGTAGCGGTCGCCGACGGCCTTCAGCGTGCCCTCGCCGGTCGTTGAGATGTAGTACTCAACATTGGGTGCATCGTAGAGCAGCGCATCTGCAGTGCCGCCCTCGACCGCGAGATACATCTGATCGAGCTGTTCGAATGGCAGCGCGTTCGCGGTGGGCACGTTCTCCTGCAGGTATTCGAGCGGTGCTGAGCCGAGGCGTGAGGCAACCGTCTTGCCCGCGAGGTCTTCCATGCTGTTGATGTCGGTGTTGTCGACCGGCACGCCGATGCGGATACCTGACTTGTAGTACGGGCTTGTGAAATCGACCGTTTCTTTGCGCTCGTCGGTGATGGTGATGCCGGCGATCGCGATGTCGAACGCGCCCGTCTGCAGGCCAGGAATGATGCCGTCGAAGTTCGTTATCTTAAGGTTGACGTCGAAGCCGACCTCTTCAGCGATGCCATTGACGATGTCCATGTCGAAACCGACGTGTTCGCCATCTTCTTCAAACTCAAACGGAACGAATGAACTGTCGGTGGCGACCGTGTAGGTATCTTTCAAGCCACCCTCGGCGCTTTCCCCACTGGTCTCCGATGTGGCATCGTCACTTGAGCATCCGACCAATCCTGCGGAGAGTGCGATGGCGGCGAACGCGGCGACAACCGTGTAGGGACGTTTCTTAAACGGCATTGTTTACCCTTCTGGAACATCGACTCCCCAAAAGAAGCCGGGAACTGTTCCTCTAAGCTATGGAACTCGTGAGAGGTTGTCAACATGAGCAGGGCCGTTTCAAAGTCCGGTGAGTTGGCGGGCGATGTTCGGATGACGTGCTGCGTTGCGGAGGGCTTTGGCAATGTTGGCTGCTCCGGCGAGCCGGTGGATGCTGATTGCGAGGTTGCGGACGCTGGCCATGACGTGAGCGGCGTTGCCAGCGCGCACTTGTGAACGGTCTTCATCGAAGGTCACGTCGCGGACCCAGTGGAGCCGGTTCTCGATGCCCCAGTGGCCTCGGATGTAGTCGGCCAGTTGCTCGGGACTGGCTTTCTCCGCTGGCAGCGAGGTGATGACGAAGACGTGTTCACGGGTCGTGGCGCCGGTTTTGTGGTCGTATCCGTCTCGGGTCAGACGTATCGTCTGTTTCGCGTGGGGAAAACCGATCCATTCTTGCGCGGGCTGTGTCGTGGCTTCCCACGTCGTGGTCCGGCCGTGCCCCTTCTCCCGGCAGACCTGTTCGACGGGACGGGTGGACCATGTCTGAGAGCTGATTCTGTCTCTCAAAGCACGCTGGTTATTCTTCACAGTCAGGACATAGTGGGCACCATTCTTGTGGAGATATTCGCCGTGTTCTCGTTGAGTGTGGAGGGCGTCCGCGGTGACGACCACCCCGTCCAGGTCGCCGAGTTTGCCCATCAGGCTCTTGAAGTGCGGGATCTCGTTCGTTTTCTCCCCAATGGACTCTTGCCCAACCACCGTCCCGGTCGCGTGGTCGAGCGCAGCCATCAGAAACACCCGTTTGCTCCCGCCGTTCTTCGCTCCCCGGACTTCCTTCCCGTCGATAGCGATCACCCGAGTCCCTCCCTTGGCCCGTTCACTGGCGCGAGCCCTGACCCAGCCGTTGATGGCATCGTCCAGGACCACCGGGTCAATGTTCGCGATGACACGGTGGATCGTGGACAGGGACGGGACCAGTCCCGAAGCGAACAACGGTGTTCTCACAGCGGCATCGTGAGCCCATTCGGTGATCATCGTCAACGTCCTCGCGCCCGAGAACACGGCACACACGATGATTAGCAGCAGCTCGACGAACGAGTACCGGACCCCCCGTTTCGCACGCGGATCAGGAATTTCCGCCAAAGCGTCGCGGAGCGAGATCACGTCAATACCAGTGAAATCCTGGCCGGGCGAGACCGACATCGCTTCGCTCGGATAGCGGTTCAGGGGCTGGGTGAGGGAAGATGGCACGAGAGAACTCCTGTGGTCCGGGGTGGTGAACAAGCACCGGATTAACAGGAGTTCTCCCTGATTAAAAGCAGCCACGCCGTCATGCGCCCACACTCGACACCTCACCCACGACTTTGAAAAGGCCCTGGCACGCACCCAAGGGAAGTCACGTCTCTATCGGGCGGTGCTAGCTGGCCTGGAAGCTCATGTGGTCCGCACATCGCGACTTCGATCTCCTTCAAAAGCTACACCGCTGGACTCATAACGGCACCCCTGGTGATGTTGCCCGGGGCGCGAGCGGCCCGAGCTGAACTCCGTCGCGGCGGCTCGCCGCTCCTGCGGTCTGACACCGCACGCGGCGGTGCGCTTTTGCTCGCCTCGGCCATGGTTTCACATGTCATTGCACGCCTCGTCCTCGAAGCAGGATACCCGCGGGTACGAATCCCACGTACGTAGCAAGTCCGACTTCGGCGTCAGCCAAACCTCACTCCGTCATCGTCATCGTCATCGTCATCAACCGCTTAACCAATTTTCGTGGCACTTGCTCGAGGCCTGTAGGGGCGAACGGGACAGGTGCGAGCGCGCATGCGTCCTCGCGGGCAAGGCCGCCCAGGAGCGGGTCGCGCGTGTAGAGAGTCCAGGCGTGACCATCATCCGCTCGACCCAGTGGTTTGAGTTCGCACAGCAGAACCTCGACCGGTTCACCTTCGGTCCTTTCGCTCTGATTCCGGCAATGACGATCAAACCCGTCGCACTCGATGCGGTCGCAGCTGTCATCGCCGACACCGTTGTCGGCGACCGTACCGGGTCCTGCGATGTCTCCGGGCCCTAGGTGATGACGTTGTGGGAGATGACCGAGAAGGTTGTGCGCCACGGCATCGTGCAGGTGCCCCTTCCGATTCCCGGCACCACGTGGCGCGCATTCCGTGACGGTGGATTACTGCCAGGCGCCGACGTCGAACAAGTCGGGCCACGGTTCGGCGACTGGCTTGCAGCACAAACGAAACGAGGGTCGGCAGACCGCCCGTAAGGGGAACCCTCAGCGGGACGGATGCCGGGCACGAACCCCAGCGCGAACGGCTGCCGCGGGCCCATGCCAACATCTGCTACACGAGCGCAGCGCTCCGGTCAGAACGGCGGAGAACGCTTCTTCGATCACTGCTGTGATGGTTGCACGCGGTCTACGATATCGCGCAACATATCGACCTCGATCCGTAGCGCACTGGTTCCCTGCGGGGTGAGGCTCACCCATGTGCGGGCTCGTCTGCCGTCGTATCCCCGTCGGGGTACTACGCGTTCGAGTTGCGTCGAGTCCTGTGAGATTCGCAATGCGCTCAATATTGAGGGCAGGCCCGCATGAGCCGATTTGTCGGGCGGAACGCGGTCTCCGTCAACGCGAACTCGCACGCCGCTTTCCCGCGCAGATCAAACGTGGACCTCCGTCCGGAGGGTGTTCATGGTGCGGAATATATCGGAACCGGGCCGAAGCCCTGGGGCAGCACGATGCGGCCCCCGCGGACTGACGTTGCTGAGGCCCGGCAGTGATTGCTGCTGCCGGGCCTCAGATTCACGTCAGCTTGCGTTGTTCGCGAGCCTGGCTGCCTCGGCCACCTGATGGTGCAGCTCTGCGTGATCGGTGGCGGTGAGCGCCTCGTTGCCATCAAATGAGTACGGCTTGCCTTCCCCGGTTTCGATGAACGCCTTGAGACTACCGTTTACGAACATGCCCCACGCGTTCGAGCACACGTCGTAGCACTCGTCCTCGGGCTCGAGGCCCTCGTGGGTGAAGGTGACCCGCGTTCCGCCGTCGGCCTCCTCGATATCGAACCGGACGGTCGTGCCGTTCCACTCCTGCTTGTCGGCGGTGAAGTCGAGGTAGCTGCCCGTGACGAGCCATGCGATGCGTCGTGCCGGTTCGATATCGGTGACCCGGAATCCGCTGTAGTGCAGCCCGGGGACGACGTAGACGAACTCGTCGCCGACTGCGGTGGTCGAGCCGGTGATCCGCCCCCACCACCCGGGGACGTCGTTGATCGCGTCGAACGCCTTTTGCGGCGTGGCATCCACGGTGATCGTCGTCGTGAAGTTCGCGTTCATTTCTCTGCTCCTTTGCGTGCCTCCCTCGGCGGAGAGGCCTCCTGAAGTTGCTTGATGCGAGTGAGTGTAACCCCAGTAACTTGCATCATGCAAGTGGTAGAGTCGAGCCATGTTGGGGAAGGCTTATGACACGCAGGTGTGCTCGATCGCGCGATCACTCGAGCTCGTCGGCGAGCGGTGGAGTCTGCTTATCATCCGCGACGCCTTGTTCGCTCGGGTGACGCGCTTCGGCGACTTCCAGCACAACCTCGGGATCGCGACCAACGTGCTCACCTCGCGGCTGGATTCGTTCGTCGCGAGCGGCATCATGGAGCGCGAAGGTTCTGCCGACTACATCCTCACGACCAAGGGCCGCGCACTCGCGGTCGCGCTCATCGCCCTCACCGAGTGGGGCAACGCCTGGGCGTCCCCCATCGAACCACCGATCCTGTACCGACACGCCGCCTGCGGTGACGGCGCGGTGCACGCGGTCGCGACTTGTGAGACGTGCGGCATCGTGCCGGCGGAGGAGGTCGCCGTCCGCATCGGTCCCGGCATGCCGGCCGACTACCTCGCCGGGCGACGCGGAGGAACCCGCGCGGGTTGATCGAACCCCGCGGCCGCTGGGACTCGTCACGGAGAACCCACTCTCTCACCCTCGTCCCGCAAGCCGGACGAGCAGCGGACACTCACAGGCCGATTCTGGGGGCCGCAGCGCGTTCGGCGAGGAGGTGCCCGTATAGGTGCTCCCGACGTGAAGCCCGATGACCGGGCGTCATACGCACGGGGTGGGAGTCTCGTAACCCTAGGGATGCAAGGCGCATCACCCGCCGCGCGCAATTTTTCTGCGCTAACGCGAATCTCTGTGAGACGCCCGAAATGGCACAAGAAAGCACAGTGTGCGGGTGCAGGATCTGACCGCCGGCGGACGCCCGAAAATTACTCGCGCACCGAAACAGTGACGGTGAACTTGCTGTTGCGTCCAGCCTGGCGGGTAGGACCGACAGTGCGGTTCAAGTAGTCGCGATACCCAAGGTGCGTATTGAAAACCACCCACAGTTCTCCGCCCGGTTTTAGGACCCGGCGTGCGTCAGCCAGCATCAGAAGTGCAACACCGGCATGAACAGTTGCCCCGCTGTGAAACGGTGGATTGCAGACGATCAGATCAGCGCTGGCCGTTGATCGTTCGGTGAGAGCATCTTCGCGCACTGCTTCGACCCGGATGCGGACCCCGTTCGCTTCGGCAGTTTCGCTAGTCGATGCGGCGGCGGCACTAGATTGATCAACCGCGACAACCTGCAGGGTGGGGCGGGCAAGAGCGAGCGACGCTGCGAGCACACCGGTACCACTGCCGAGGTCGATGGCTGTGGCAGCATCCGCTCGCATCTCGGGCAAGAAAGTGAGCAAGAAGCGGGTACCGAGATCAAGGGTCACCCCAGCAAAAGCACCGCCGTGGGCACTGACGACAAGTTCGTCGGCCGGGATCTCAGGTTCACGCAACACCGAAATAACCGGATAGCGTGGCTCCTCTCTCGAGCGCCGCACACCAACGGCCGTCAGCGCACGAGACTTTTGACGCGCGCGCCCCGCATTCACCACGGTGAAGGACCGAGCCAGAACCTCGTTCATCGCAAGTGTCATGTGCTTGAGGCGGCCGCCCGCAATCACCGTGACATCGGAGGCAGCATGACGCGCAATCGTCTGAGCCCACTCATCCAACTCAGAAAGGCTGCGTGGCAATTGCATCAGCACCAAACGTGCCCCTGACAGCAGAGACTCGTTGAGAGTGTGCGACTGATAGTGATCGGCGAAATCGCCCGCGTTCGATGCGAGAGCGCGTTCTCCAACAAGCGAATCCTGAAATACGCGGATGCCACCGCAACTGTTCAGCGCAGCAGCACCAAGAGTGAGCGCCCCATAGTTATCGCCCATCACGACAAGCTCACCAGCCCGCAGATCTTCAAGCAAGGCCTGAGCCTCATCGAGAACCAGCCGATCACTCGCATCAACCGCAAACAGGTTAGGAGCTTCAAGGTCAGGCCAGCGGCGCAGTGAACCAAAGAGGTCATCAGACATGGGCACACTTTCGACTACAAGGTGCCGCACGCATCGGCGTGTGGCTGTGGGGCAATCGTAACCCAGCGACCCAGCGGTTGAGCAGTCTCCGCACTAGTGAGATCGCCCAACCACGGCGCCCGAGTTCTAGACGGAAGCGCAACACCTAGTGGTTCGGTACCAGGGTGTATTTTGTGGAGAGGTACTCGTGGATACCCTCCGAGCCACCTTCGCGACCGATACCCGACTGCTTGACTCCGCCGAAGGGGGCAGCCGCGTTGGAGAGCACACCAACGTTGAGACCCATCATTCCGGTGTCGAGAGCATCAATCATCCGGTTTCCTCGGGCAAGGTTCTCGGTGAACACGTAGGAGACGAGACCATATTCGGTGTCGTTGGCCAGGCGAACACCTTCAGCTTCGTCGGTGAACTCAACAATCGAGACGACCGGTCCGAAGATTTCTTCACGCAGGATGTCGCTGTCGACGGGTACACCAGAAATGATGGTTGGCTCATAGAAGCTGCCAGCACCGTCGACACGTTTTCCGCCAGAAACCAGTGTCGCGCCGCGCTTCACAGCATCCTGCACAAGCTCATCGGCCTTGTCGACAGCCTTGTCATTGATGAGCGGGCCGATGCCGACGCCGTCTTCAGTGCCGCGGCCGATCTTGAGGTCACCCACGCGCTTGGCAATTTTTTCAGCGAACTCTGCAGCAACCGAGCTGTGCACGATGAAGCGGTTAGCTGCCGTGCAGGCCTGGCCGATGTTGCGGAACTTCGCCGCCATCGCACCATCAACGGCCTTGTCGAGGTCAGCGTCTTCGAAGATGACGAACGGGGCGTTTCCGCCGAGTTCCATCGACGTGCGCAGTACGTTTTCGGAAGCCTGCTTGATGAGGGCCTTGCCAACCGGGGTGGATCCGGTGAATGACAGCTTGCGCAGACGGGAGTCCGCGATGATCGGTTCCGACACTTCAGAAGAGCTAGAGGTCGTCACAACGTTGAGCACGCCGGGGGGAAGGCCAGCCTCTTCGAACAGCTTGGCAAGAAACAGTGTGGTCAGCGGGGTGAGTGCCGCGGGCTTCACAACGACCGTGCATCCGGCGGCCAGTGCAGGGGCAATCTTGCGGGTTGCCATCGCGAGCGGAAAGTTCCACGGTGTGATCAAGAAGCACGGCCCCACTGGTCGCTGTGACACGATCATGCGACCAGCGCCTTCTGGGGTGTTGCCGAAGCGGCCCGAGATGCGCACCGCTTCTTCGCTGAACCAGCGCAAGAACTCGCCACCATAGGTGACCTCACCATTGGCCTCGGCGAGCGGCTTGCCCATTTCGAGCGTCATCAGCAAGGCGAGGTCGTCGCGGTGCTTCTGCACGAGATCGAAGGTGCGGCGCAAAATTTCGCCGCGCGCGCGGGCGGGCGTCGCAGCCCATGCATCCTGTGCAGCAACGGCCGCGTCGAGCGCCCGCATTCCGTCGTCGGCTGAGGCATCCGAAATGCTACGGATGACCTTGCCGGTAGCGGGGTCGGTCACGTCGAGTGTTTTACCGCCTGATGCTGCGACCCACTGACCGCCAATGAAGAGCTGGTTCGGAACGGCTTCGAGAAGCTGGGTTTCGGTGGAGTTAGACATGGGGGGTGCACCTTTCAGATAAGACGGTGAACTACGCCGTGGCGACGGCACGTCAGTCAAACAGCGCTAGCTGAACTTCGGCTTGGCGTCGCAGGGGTTGGGGTGGTGAACTATGCGTTGGCGAGCGCGTCGCGCACAACGTCGAGACCATCAGCGATGAGCTCATCGGAGATCGATAGCGGTGGCAGGAAGCGGATGACGTTTCCAAAGGTTCCGCAGGTCAGCAGGATGACGCCGGCGGCGTGTGCTGCAGCCGCAACTTTCGAGGTGAGGGCGGCGTCGGGTTGATTCGTGGTGGGGTCGACGAGTTCCATGGCAATCATTGCGCCGCGACCGCGCACGTCGCCGATGCGGGGGTCGCCGGCGCTGAGTCCGTTGAGGCGGCCACGGAAGATGGATCCGATTTCGCGGGCACGCGCAATGGCACCACTCTCTTCGAAGGTGCGAATGGTGGCCAGTGCTGCGGCACAGGCGAGGGGATTTCCCCCATAGGTTCCTCCGAGGCCTCCGACGTGGGCAGCATCCATCACATCGGCGCGGCCGGTAACGGCGGAGAGGGGAAGGCCACCGGCGATACCTTTCGCCGTCACCATAATGTCGGGCACGATGCCTTCGTGGTTGGAGGCGAAAAGGTCTCCGGTGCGAGCGAATCCGGTTTGTACTTCGTCGGCGATGAAGAGCACACCGTTTGCGGTGGCCCATTCACTGAGGGTGGGCAGGAATCCGGGGGCGGGCTCAATGAATCCACCTTCACCCTGAATTGGTTCAATGATGATGGCGGCGAGGTTGGCTGCACCAACCTGCTTTTCGATCAGCAGGATTGCGCGGGCGGCAGCGTCTTCTCCGCTGATTCCGCCATCGCGGAACGGGTACGACATGGGTGCGCGGTAGATCTCAGACGCGAAGGGTCCGAAGCCGCTCTTGTATGGCATCGACTTGGAAGTGAGGGCCATCGTGAGGTTGGTGCGCCCGTGGTAGCCATGATCGAACGCGACGACAGCCTGCTTGCCGGTGAAGTAGCGGGCAACCTTGATTGCGTTCTCGACGGCTTCAGCACCAGAGTTGAAGAGTGCGGTGCGCTTATCGTGGCTGCCGGGGGTGATCTCATTCAGCTTTTCGGCTACCTCAATGTAGCTTTCGTAGCCATTAATCATGAAGCAACTGTGGGTGAACTGGGCAACCTGATGGGTGACGGCTTCGACAACGGCGGGGGCTGAGTTGCCGACACCGGTCACGGCGATGCCTGAACCGAAGTCGATGAGGGTGTTTCCGTCGACGTCGCGTACCACTCCGCCGCCTGCGGCTTCGACGAACACTGGCAGTGTGATGCCGATTGCTGCGGCAACGGACTGCTTCTTGCGCTCGAGGAGTTCGAGCGAGCGTGGTCCAGGAATGCTGGTCACAAGCTCGCGCTTTTGCGTGAGGGTTGGGCCGCCGATCGGGGCCGTGGGGGCGAGAGATGAAATAGTCATGGCCACCGATATCCAATCTGTGAAGAACGCTTTCGAATCAACCTAGTCTTCGGATGCCCGACGCATAAGTGGCATAGTGGCACTTTTATGCGCTGGCAATGCCACAATGGCAATCGGAGGTTTCACAATGCCAACACCGGTCTGGGACATCATCTCGACAGCGCACTTGGCGTTGCGCCCGCTCACCCCGCGAGCCACGTTCGAGTGCTCGGTGAACTGGGTGCACAACTCCGATCTCGACGACCCAACACCGTTTTTGGCCGAAGGCCAGCTGCTGCTCACGACCGGGCGCCAGTTCGTTGACAATCCCGAACCCGACTTCGATTCCTACGTCACCCGGCTGACGGCGGCGGGCGTTGCAGCTCTCGGTTTTGGAACCGAAGTCATCACCCGCGGCGTTCCCGAGCAGCTCATCGAATCTTGCCTCGCTGTTGGTCTGCCGCTATTCGAGGTTCCGTACCGAATACCGTTCATCGCCATCAGCCGACTCGTCGCCGATAACGAAGCCGAACAGGCGAGAGCCGGATTCGACCGCGCGCTCGCCGCCCAAAACGATATCGCTCGTGCCGCCGTGGGCAAAGGGCGGCTGAGTGCGGCAACGGCGAGAGCCGCCGAACACCTCGACTGCCAGGTTTGGATCTTCGATGCCGATGGCGAAGTTGTGAGTGACCGAACCGAAATCGGCGCGTCAGACTGCCCAACCGACGTTCGCTCATCAGTGAATGAACTCTTGGGCCGTGCACGGCGGGCCCGCGTCGTCAACGGCACCCCAGACGAGCACCGCATTATTCAGACCCTGGGACCGAGCGGCCAACTGTGCGGGGCGGTCGCCTGGTCTCGCACCACAGAATTCGATGCCCTCAATCGTTCCGTCATGACGGTGCTCGCGGCGCTCGCCGAGGTTTCACTTGAGCAGACCGAGAACCTGCGCGTCGGCCATCGCGCGATTCTGGAACAACTATTTCAGCTCCTCAAAGACGGTCGTGTGGATAGCGTGCGTCGCGCCGTTCGGGTCGCCGGTATCGAACTTCCTGACAAACGTTTCGCGGTCGCCGCGCTCGACCTGAACGACACCAGCGCGAGTATTCGCGATGTGCTCGAACGCCGCGCAGCCCGACCTGACAGCCGATTCTTTGCGGTGGCAGATGGTCGACACCTGCTTGTACTCATTGATGCGAGTCAACTTGCTGCCGAGCGTCGCTTTTTCGGCATCAACCACCTCACTGTTGGGCTGTCGGCTGAAGTTGGGTGGGATGAACTCACCGTTGCGATCACCCAGGCGGTGCGATCCCTTGAGGCGGCACCGCCCGGCAGCATCACCGAATTCGACAGGCTTGTCGGGGAGAGCTTCTTTGGGCTTCTCGCATCGGGCTCTGTTGCCGATATTGCCCATGCTCGACTGGCGAACGTCATCGAATCGGATGAAGGATTGGGCCTGCTGCGGTTCGCGCAAGTGTGGCTTCGCCATAACGGGCAATGGGATCCGGCTGCTCGTGAATTGGGCATCCACCGACACGGTCTCAAGACCCGCATGCAGCGGCTTGCTGAGCTGACAAACCTGAGCCTCGACAGTTTTCAGGGGCGCGCCGAGTTGTGGGCAATGTTGGCCGCCATTGACCTCAATGAGAAGCCGTAATCGTGGGGAAAAATCTTCGACCGCCAATGCTCACTGCCACATTGTGAGGTTTCGCATGTAGCCTACGAACAATTCTTGGCGGCGTCGCCAGTCCCCTTCAAGCAGCGAGGAACCTCTCATGAAGACCTTTCAAGTGATCAATCCGTACACCGGTGAAGCGGGCGAGGCCCACCCTGCGGCCAGTGATGAAGTTGTCGAACAGGCTGTTGCAGCAGCAGCTTCAGAATTCGCAACGGGATCGCACCGCGATCAGGTAAAAGAGCGTGCGGCAATTGTGGAGCGTGTGGCTGATCTGTTGGTCGAACGCAAAGCCGAATTTGGCGACATAATTGTGCGAGAAATGGGCAAACCACTCGCTCAGGCGGTTGGCGAAGTTGAGTTCTCTGCCGACATTTTTCGGTACTTTGCCGACAACGCAGAAGAGTTTCTGGCAGACGAAAAAATTGACGGCGCCGCGGGCACCGCATGGATTCGTAAGAGCCCCATCGGCCCCATCTTGGGCATCATGCCGTGGAACTTTCCGATCTATCAGATTGCCAGATTTGCCGGCCCCAACATGGTGCTCGGCAACCCCGTCATCGTGAAGCCTGCACAGCAGTGCCCCGAGTCGTCGGCCGCACTCGAAAAGTTGATTCGGGATGCTGGATTCCCCGTCGGTGGTTACCAGAACCTGCTCGCCGACAACGACCAAATTGCGCACATGATTGACGACTCGCGCATCCAGGGAATCTCGCTCACTGGGTCGGAGCGCGCAGGAAGTATCGTCGGCGCTGCTGCCGGTGCGAGCCTCAAGAAGAGCGTGCTCGAATTGGGCGGCTCTGACCCCTTCATTGTGATGTCGACGGACGACATGGATGCCACGGTTGAGGCCGCGGTTGCTGCCCGTCTCGACAACAATGGTCAGGCCTGCAACGGGGCAAAGCGTTTCATCGTGATTGACGCGCTCTATGAGGAGTTCGCCGAGAAATTCAGCGCCGCGATGGGTGCAGTCACTGTTGGCGACCCGATGAATGAGAGCACCGAGCTTGGCCCGCTTTCGTCAGAGGCTGCGGCCAAGGGCCTGGAGGCTCAGGTTGCTGAAGCGGTCGCCGCTGGCGCAACGCTTCGGGTGGGAACAGGCAAGCGCGATGGCACCAAGTTTGCGCCTGCTGTGCTCGAAAACATCGGAGCCGAGAACCCCGCCTTCAGCACAGAGTTCTTCGGGCCGGTGGCTCAACTTCACCGCGTAAGTACCGAAGAAGAGGCAGTCGAGTTGGCGAACGCAACGCCATTCGGTCTTGGCTCCTACGTCTTCACGACCGATGCTGACCAGGCGGATCGCATCGCTGATGGCATCGACGCAGGCATGGTGTACATCAACGAGGTCGGGGCGGATGCTCCGGAGCTGCCATTTGGTGGAGTCAAGAACTCCGGCACCGGTCGCGAGCTTGGCGCAACCGGAGTCGATGAGTTCATGAACCGCAAGCTGGTCAAGCGCCCTTAGCCCCTGCCCTCTGGCCCTGCAGCGATGGACCACCCCGTGACTCGTATGAGCGTGGGGTGGTTCCGTGTGAGCGCAGTGCGTTCGCCTAGCCACGAGCCTGCTTGCCGGTATAAACTTGAGTCGTTCTAACTCAACTTTTGTGGAGGGTTTGCCATGGCAAACATGCAGGGTGCTCCTAGCACTGACGAAGAGCAACAGAGCGCTCTCGAGAAGTACGGCGTTAATCTCACTGAGATTGCACGCAGCGGCAAACTCGACCCCGTAATTGGGCGTGACGCCGAGATTCGCCGCGTTAGCCAAGTACTCACTCGGCGCACCAAGAACAACCCCGTTCTCATTGGTGAACCCGGCGTCGGAAAGACGGCAGTGGTCGAAGGTCTCGCCCAGCGCATCATCGCCGGTGACGTCGCCGATTCCCTCAAGGGCAAACAACTTATCTCGCTCGACCTTGCTGCCCTAGTGGCTGGTGCAAAGTACCGCGGTGAGTTCGAGGAGCGACTCAAAGCAGTGCTCAAGGAAATCAAAGAGTCTGATGGTGAGGTCATCACCTTCATCGACGAACTCCACACCCTCATGGGTGCTGGTGGTGGAGACGGCTCCGTTGCGGCGTCCAACATGCTCAAGCCGATGCTGGCCCGCGGAGAGCTCCGCCTTATCGGTGCAACAACTCTCGATGAATACCGCCAGTACATCGAGAAAGATGCCGCACTTGAACGGCGCTTTCAGCAAGTGTTCGTGGGTGAGCCATCCGTTGAAGACACCGTAGCAATCTTGCGCGGGCTGAAGGAACGTTACGAGGCACACCACAAAGTGGCGATCGCCGACTCAGCGCTCGTTGCTGCGGCGACGCTCAGCAATCGCTACATTTCCGGGCGCAAGCTTCCTGACAAGGCCATCGACCTGATAGATGAGGCGGCGAGCCGTCTCAAGATGGAGATCGACTCATCGCCGGTGGAAATCGATCAGCTCAAGCGCGCCGTTGACCGGCTCCGCATCGAAGAGCTCGCACTGAAGAAGGAGAAAGACGAGGCTTCCAAAGCACGCTTGACAAAGCTGCGTGAAGATCTGGCGAGCCAGGGCAAAAAGCTCAGCGAACTTGAGGCGCGGTGGAATATTGAGAAGTCGAGCCTGAACGGTATCGGTGAACTCAAGACTCGACTCAACGACGCCCGCATTCATCTCGATCGTGCAATGCGCGATGGCGAATATCAGAAGGCATCGAAGCTCAACTACGAAACAATCCCCTCGATAGAAGAGGCACTTGTCACGGCCGAGAGCAACGAACCGGTCGGTCCACGCATGGTCAACGATCAGGTAACAGAAGAAGATATTGCTTCTGTTGTTGCGGCGTGGACGGGCATCCCTGTCGACAGCCTCACCGAAGGTGAAACCGAGAAGCTGCTGCACCTCGAGGCTGAACTGGGAAAGCGACTCATTGGCCAGAAGGATGCTGTCCAGGCTGTCTCCGAGGCTGTGCGTCGTACACGCGCCGGAATCTCTGACCCCGACCGCCCCACGGGTTCCTTCCTGTTCCTCGGCCCCACTGGCGTCGGAAAAACCGAGCTTGCGAAGTCGCTCGCGAAGTATCTCTTCAACGACGAGAAAGCTCTTGTTCGCATCGACATGAGCGAGTACGGCGAAAAGTTCTCGGTGTCACGCCTGGTGGGTGCTCCTCCTGGCTACATCGGTTATGAGCAGGGTGGTCAGTTGACCGAAGCCGTGCGACGTCGGCCGTATTCGGTGATCCTGCTCGATGAGGTGGAGAAAGCGCATCCAGAGGTCTTCGACGTTCTCTTGCAGGTTCTCGATGACGGACGTCTCACGGATGGACAGGGTCGCACCGTTGACTTCCGCAACGTGATCCTGATCTTAACCAGCAACTTGGGCAGCCAGTTCATTACCGAACAGGCGCTACCCTGGGAGGCTCGCAAAGAGGCTGTGCACGATCTTGTACGAAAGTCGTTCAAGCCAGAGTTCATCAATCGACTCGACGACATTGTTGTGTTCGAGCCGCTGTCGACCGATGACCTCAGCCAGATCGTCGAGCTCGATATTGACCGACTCAGCAAGCGACTGGGGGATCGTCGACTTGAACTGGCGGTGACTCCGGATGCTCGAACCTGGCTTGCTGAACGCGGTTACGATCCGATCTATGGGGCGCGTCCGTTGCGCAGGCTCATGCAGCGCGAGATTGACGACAGGCTGGCAAAGGCGCTGCTTGCGGGTGACATTCGCGATGGAGACACCGTGCTTGTGGCGCTCGCATCAGATGGCGATGGCCTAGTTGTGACGCGCATGAAGCCCGATGGTCCCGAGGTCTAGTCAGCCAGAACCTGAGGCCCGATCCTGCGATCCTCGCCCGCCGGCTACAGGAACATGGGCCGATCGTCATCGTTTTCGGTATCAATCGAAACGTCGACGACTATGGGAACGTGGTCGCTTGGTCCGTCTCCCTTGCGTTCTTCTCGGTGAATTGAGGCAGCGGTGATGAGCTCATCAAACTGGGGGGATCCCAGAATGAAGTCGATGCGCATCCCCTCATTGCGGGGAAAACGCAGTCGCTGGTAGTCCCAGTAGGTGTATCCCTCGATGCCGCGGCTGCGCAGCGCATCAATGAGGCCACCCTCTTCGAATGCGGTAAACGCCGCACGCTCGGGTGCGCTCACATGGGTCTTGCCTTCGAACGCCCCCAGGTCCCACACGTCGATGTCGAGCGGCGCAATGTTGAAGTCGCCCATGAGGGCTAAAGGTTGCGCGGGGTTGTCGCGCATCCAGTTGCCCGTTTGTGTGGCGAGAGTGGTCAACCATTCGAGCTTGTATGGGTAGTGCGGGTTGTCGAGTTCTCGGCCGTTGGGAACGTACAGGCTCCATAAGCGGGCACCCGCAACGGTGACGCCGAGAGCTCGTGCCTCGATGGGGATCGTTCCGTCGTCGAGCGGCGTGCCGAAGCCGGGTTGGGTGTCGAAGCCGATGCTGACGTCGTCCATGGGCAGTCGGCTCGCGAAAGCGACGCCGTTCCACTGGCTCAGGCCGTGGAGCTCTACCTCGTAGCCGGCCTCGGTGAACGCGTCATGAGGAAACTGCTCAGGTTTGCACTTTATTTCTTGCATCGCCAGAACGTCAATTTCTTCGCGAAGCATCCAGTCGACAACTCGACCAACGCGGGTTCGGATTGAGTTCACGTTCCATGTAGCAATACGCATATGTCAACGCTAATCGTTCTACCCCCGCATTGGGCAACGACAGGGGTCGGCGTTCGATCTAGAGTCAGGGCATGCAACATCACTCCACCCCGCTTGATGAAGCGGCGGAAGCGGTGGAAGCGGCGGAAGCGGCGGAGGCGGCGGAAGCGGCGGAAGCGGCGGATCGACTCGACCGACGCAATGCTGTGGTCGTGTCTCTCTGGGGCCTCGCCGGTCTCACGATTTCGGGCGTCCTGATGATCTTGGGCGAAACTGTCCTGTAGGAGTGCGCGTCACATGGGTATTCTGTACTCGTGACCGACGCCAAGCAGCAGCTCATTGACTACATTTCCGCCGACGCCGTATTTCACGGCGACTTCACGCTAACCAGTGGCACGCAAGCGAGCTACTATGTCGACCTGCGCCGGGTGAGTCTTGACCACCGCGTTGCGCCGCTGATCGGCCAAGTGATGCTTGATCTCATCGCCGACATCCCCGACGTGAGCGCCGTTGGGGGGATGACGATGGGTGCTGATCCTGTCGCCGCCGCGATCCTGCACCAGGGTGCATCCCGCGGCGCCAGTTATGACGCTTTCGTGGTGCGCAAGGAGCCCAAAGATCATGGTCGCGGCCGTCAAGTTGAGGGCCCCGAGCTTGAGGGCAAAAGAGTGATTGTGCTCGAGGACACGTCGACGACGGGCGGATCGCCCCTCGCCGCGATTGAAGCGCTGGAGAAGGTTGGCGCGATCATCGCCGGTGTTGCGGTGGTCGTGGATCGTGACACGGGAGCGAAAGAGCGCATTGAAGCGGCCGGCTACCCATATTTTTCTGCGATCGGGCTTGGTGATCTGGGGTTGACTCCGTGACCCCCGGAGACCATTCTTCAGGCTCCGACGACGAGCAGCAGCCGCACGAGTCTGCCTTCAGCTGGGGCTTGACCCCAACTGAGCCCGAGCCTGATCTGCCCGAGCTCGTGCTACCGGACAGCGAGGCGCCCG
>Ga0307487_1001434_pt1 | contig 16761 bp, 13 predicted proteins | sample CBIW12metaG_FD_203665 | JGI IMG/M metagenome (GOLD analysis project Ga0307487, IMG submission 203665) | Sea-ice brine microbial communities from Beaufort Sea near Barrow, Alaska, United States - CBIW 1.2 | ecosystem: Environmental > Aquatic > Marine > Coastal | place: USA: Alaska | collected... | reverse complement strand
TCCTTTATGATTGGTGTTTTTCTTCTTGCGCTGGTAGGTGATCTTTTCGGTAAAGTCTTCTTCTCGTTTTTGAAGCTCTTGCTCAGATGCTTCAAAAGGCAGGGCCAACTGATCCACATCTTCAAAACGCTCTCGTTTCTGACCAAACTGCATTCGCCGGAACATAGCCAGCTGGCCCTCCAGATAGGCCACTTTCTCTTCCAGAACTCCAGATTTACTCACATATTTGCGAAGGTACTCATCACTCCGTTTTAATTCTTCCCCCGTTTTCTGAAGCTCTTCTTTATGGGAAGCCATCTCTTTGGAATGCACCTGGGACTGCTCTTTTAAAAGAGCCAACAACTGTTGTTTTGAGAGGGTTTCCAAGGCTTTTTCCATAGCTTAAAAGTACGGATTTCTCGCCTTTCCCACAAGAATTATTTTACATTTTTATCAATAAAATCAAGGGGTTCGGGGGGATTGTACCGAGATGAATTCCAAAGCTTTTCTGCCTTGATCCCCTCGATCATCATCACGAGTTGCCCCCAACTAACAGCTCCTGATTGGAGTTCTTTGGGAAGGGAGAAGGTACCTTTTTCCAAGCGTTTATAATAAATCACAAAACCACCGGATTCCCAGTGCAGGAGTTTGATGTGGGTGGCCCGGCGGTTGATAAAGATAAACACATCTCCACTGATGGGATCTTTCCCCATCTTACCGGTGACCAGTCCCGATAGCCCATTGAACCCTTTTCTCATATCGCATACTTCCTTATAGAGGTAATAGCGGTGGGAAGAACTTAAACTGAACATAGTTACAAATTTACTAGTGCAGCTAATTGGCTCAAACCAATACCGGAGACTTCTAACTGTACGCCGTTGGGATATCTGAGACGATATTGCGCCTGGAATATATCCTCTTTACCAGGAGTGATCTCTACAAATCCATCAGGAGCTGCTTCTTTGGTGTTTTTCCATTTGTTAATCCAATAGAAAAAAATACTGCGAGCTATCCCATGGTTGAGACAAAACGCTTTTTTACTAAGACCACTAACTTCCCATTCCTTAATTAACCCAAACATAAAGGCTTGCTTATCCATTTCTTTTTTGTGGGCAAGCTAGAACTTATCAAAAGGTGAAAAAAGATGTACTTTACCGACTGGATACACAGGAAAGGCTCAAAATGGGATTATGTGATAAGCGATCCAACCAACAGCATGCCCTATGGGACCGAGCGTTATGCCTATATCTGGAAAACGGGGAAGGTGAAAAAAGTGCAGCGGGCCTGGTTGGAACAAAATTATGTAAATGAGATTGACCGGGAACCGTTTTTTATGAATTTCAGTTATAATGGAACGGTGTTTACCCTTGCGAGTTTTCATGCCATTCCAAAGAAAAAACAACCTGAAACCGAGATCAAATACTTTAAATTCCTGCCGGCTCAATATCCCGATAAAAATTTGATCTTCCTGGGAGATTTTAACGCACCTCAAAGTCATACCGTTTTTAATCCGCTGAAAAAAATGGGATATAAACCTGTTCTTACAGATCAGAAAACAACTATGAAAATGCATTGTGTCGCTGAAGAATGCCTGGCGAACGAATATGACAATATCTTTTACAATTCCAATGCCGCTAAAATACTCAATTCGGGTGTGGTCCTTTTTTATGAGAGTTTTCCCGATATGGTAGCAGCCAGAAGAATCTCCGATCATATCCCGATATGGGCTGAGTTTGATTTTCCTGCCGCTGGTGGGGAACCACAACAATTGTTACTGGATAATTAAATTAAGAATTTTGAAAATTTGAAAGTTTTTTCCTAACTTTAAGTTTAACCGGGCTGTAAACCTATCGCCATTTTTTTTGGCAGAACGCGAAGAAGCCTAAATTTTTTATAAAAAACTTCTGTAAATTAATTATTACCCATTTAAATAATTTCAATGAATACAGATATTTCTGATGTGGACATGGAGGAACTTCGAATGGCTAAACGCTTGCTCGAGAATCCCGGACTTGCCGCAAGGATCACCAATTATATTGGAATGCCAATCGAAAAAGGATTTGAAATGCTCCCCAAAAACTGGAATGAAAAAGTGGTCAAGATCACTCATACTGCCATTAAAAAGTCATCGGAAGCTGCGCTTTTTACCGTGAAGGATTTACCGGGAAAAAGGACTTCAAACGGGTGGCATAAATTGGCGGTAGCTGCATCCGGTGGGGTTGGAGGTTTCTTTGGATTCGCGGGACTGGCCGTGGAAATCCCAGTTTCAACTACACTTATGCTTCGGTCCATTGCCGATATTGCACGATCTCAGGGAGAGTCTATCAGGGATATTGAAACTAAACTGGAATGTATGCAGGTTTTGGCTTTAGGAGGGAAATCTGGCTCAGATGACAGTACAGAGAGTGGATATTACGTTACCCGTGCATTATTGACAAAATCGATGACTGAAGCCGCGGAGTTCATCGCTAAAAAGGGTTTTGTGGAAGAAGGCGCACCGGTACTGGTACGGTTTTTTGCCAATATAGCAAGTCGGTTCGGGATTCAGGTCAGCGAAAAGGCTGCAGCGCAGGCGGTACCGATAATAGGAGCAATTAGCGGGGCCACGCTGAACACAATTTTTATCGACCATTTTCAGGATATGGCTACCGGGCATTTTATAGTCAGAAAATTGGAGCGGAACTATGGGAAAGAGGTGGTCGAGGAGCTTTATAGACAAATTCCGGATTAAAAAATTCAAGATTCAAATTCTAAATTCCAAATTTAATTTTTTTTATGATTTTTCCATCAGAAATCAAAAATCGACATTCCTTGTTCTCAATTTATCTTTTTAATATTTAATATACATTAAGGATTCCCTCTTAGTTTTGTAATTGGGAGAAGGTTTTTTCCCTGCTTTAAATCTCCCGTTTTATAACCTTTCTTAAACCATTCCATGCGCTGCCGGGAAGTTCCGTGGGTAAAAGCATCGGGAACAACCCTGCCAGAGGTTTGTTTTTGAATGGCATCGTCTCCCACTGCATTGGCCGCACTTAAAGCTTCCTCGATATCTCCTTCTTCCAAATATTCACGGTTGTGGTGTGCCCAAACCCCGGCGTAAAAATCGGCCTGTAATTCCAGGGCAACCGATAGTTCGTTCGCTTCACTCTGACTTATTCCCTGCTGAAGGTTCCTTACTTTCCCGGCGGTTCCCAACAGTTGTTGCACGTGATGACCTACTTCGTGAGCGATTACATAGGCTATGGCAAAATCGCCGCCTTCAGCTCCAAAACGTGTGCGCAATTCTTCAAAAAAACTTAGGTCCATATAAACTTTTTCATCACTCGGACAGTAAAATGGACCGGAAGCCGAAGAAGCTCCGCCACAGGCAGTGTTTACCGCGTCCGTAAATAAAACCATTCCGGGTTCCCTGTAGTTGGATCCGTTTTGTGCGAAGATCTCATTCCAGACATCCTCGGTATCCGCGAGCACGGTGGCTGCAAAATCCCCCAGTTCTTTTTCTTCCGCGGTTAATTCCCGCTCCTCTGTTGTTACGGGGATTTGATCCTGGAGCTGGTTGAGGATCTCAGTGGAATCTCCTCCAGTAAAAAGTTGAATCGCCAATAAAATGAGCCCAATTATTCCTCCTCCAATTGCAATTTTACCACCTGTGGATTTTCCCCTTCGGTCATCAACATTCGAGCTTTGTCTTCTCCCTTGCCATTTCATGGAGTTTGGGTTTTGAAATTTTATACCAAATTAAATAAAATTGCTTTTGGTGTATGTTGTGGTTTTCATAAAATTGATCAGAAAGAAAGGTGTTCGGAAAAGGGGGCGGGGAGGATGTTTTTAGCAGGGAATTTGGCTATAATTTAAAGGTTTTTTCTGATCATGACCCAATTAACCCAAATATCTTGGCTAATAAACTCACCGATTTCCACATTATCCTTCAAACCTTTTTTCCAGATTTCATCTGCTTGTTCAATTTGTAATTGCTGTTTACGACTTTCAGCAAATACAAAAAGGCGAAAATGGTTATTATGATAATGACAAGGATGATCCAAAACCTGATGGGATAGGAGTTTTTAAAGTCAAGGATGAGATTGATAGTGTGATCCAAAGTTTAAGTTTATTTTTAGTACCTATTTCGTTCTTAAAGTGCCGTAAGACTGAAGTTAAATATTTGAAAACGAACAAAACCTGCAGTTTTGTTTCGCCCATTATATTAGGGATTACGACTTTAGGTATTCAAGATTTTATGAACTGATCATTCGCTTTGGGGTTTATATAAATCTCCATGTTTTAGTAATTACTCATTTATGTAAATCTACCTGCATTTTGGGAATGTTCTTTACGGTTTCCCGTAACCAGGTGAAAATAAGAATGTAGTGCGGAGTTCAAAATGTGAAAAATTGCAAATCCGGCTATAAATTGATGGATCTGAAGTTTTGGTCATTTTAATTTTTGGGTTGAAAGTTTCCGGTTTCAGATCCCCCTGTTTCATTAAACCATTTGTGCCACTAGGGTTAAAATGTTCCTGGAACCAGAAAATAACTGACGATCTTAATACCCAATTTCGGGCCTTTCTGGGATTCAACTTTATAAACCTAAGTGCGAAAATGATAAAAAAAAATCGGTCCCAAATACTCCGGGGCCGATTTTCACTACCAACTAACTAAACTAAAAATAAAACTATCGCCATCCTCCTCCAAGGGCCCGGTACAATTCGATAATTGAATTGAGTTTATTAAATCGGGCATTTACCAGTTCTAATTGAGAATTAAGGGTGTTTTCCCTCGCGGTGAGGACTTCCAGATAATTTACCATACCATTGTTCAGCAATTCTTCTGAATAAGAAGTTGCCAACTCGTAAGCATCAAATTCATTTGTTTTTACCCCAATTTTCTCAACGGCAGCTTCATAATTGTACATGGCATCAGAAACTTCCCTGGAGGCGATCAGCAAGGATCTTTCAAAATCAATCAACGCGATTTCCTGTTGTGCCTGCGAGACTTCATATTGTGTTCTTATTTGTCTTCCGTTTATTAAAGGTTGCGCCACAGAGGCTATTAAATTGGCAAATAATGAATTTGCGTTAAACAGTTCGGCTATGTCAATGCTCTGGAAACCACCGGCAGCGGTCAACCTTAAAGTTGGATAAAAGCTACTGCGAGCGACATTTGTAAGTTCAAAGGCATTCACAAGATGGTATTCGGCTGCAATTACATCGGGCCTGTTCCTAAGTAGTTGACTTGGAAGCCCGGTATTAAGCGGAACGGCAATTACCTGGTTGCCCATGGTCGTTCTATCAATTTGTCGAGGCGTATATCCCAGTAAAATGGAGAAAGAATTTTCCACCAACCTTATTTCATTTTTGATATCAATTAATACGGCTTGGGCACCGTATAATTGTGCTTCGGTTTGTTTTACACCAACTTCAGTTACGCTTCCGGCTTCCTTTAAAGCTTTGGTTGTTTCCAAGCTGCTTTCCCTGGTGGCAATAGTTTCTTCAGTGATCCTTTGTTGTTCGTCCAGGGCCAACAACTGGTAATAAGATGAAGCAAGAGCTGAAATAAGTTCAGTTTTTACTGCCTGATGTGCAGCCGCGGTTTGAAGGTATGAAGCCTGAAAAGCACGGTCATTACTTCTTATTTTTCCCCAGATATCGGCCTCCCAGGATAAATTTCCTGTCGCTTCATATTGGGTATAGTTGCTTTCAGAATAAGTTGCGAACTGGCTGTTTTTTGAAAGCATTTGATGATTTACGGTCCCATTAAGGCTGAGAGTAGGTAAATATCCTGCCTTCCCTTCTTTTACATAGGCTTCTGATGTCGCCATTTGCTGCAGGGCGATCCTTATATCCATATTGCTTTGAAGCCCTTCTTCTATATAGGAAATAAGTATGGGATCGGTAAACATTTCCCGCCATGAAACATTCGCCATATTAATGCTGTCCCTGGAGATATTGTCGGTTCTGTAATATTCTTCTTTTACAACTTCGGGACGATTATAATTCTTTGCCACAAAACAAGATTGCAGGCTTAGTAAAACAATTCCCAGCAACAATAATTTAGATGCTCTTTTCATGTTAAATATTTTCTTGTTCCTGTGAATCCTTTTCTACAAGTACGGCAGGCTTTCTGCTTATTTTTTCCTGAAGCCATTGGAACAGGATAAATAAAATGGGGATCACAAAAACTCCCAATACGGTTCCTATTAAAAGTCCGCCCGCAGCTCCCGTACCTATAGATCTGTTGCCTTCTGCTCCCACACCGTAAGCGAATACCAGAGGCATTAATCCCAGGATAAATGCAAAAGAAGTCATTAAAATTGGGCGTAAACGTGCTTTGGCACCATCTATAGCTGCATCTACGATTGATTCTCCCCGGGCCCGACGTTGCCGTGCAAATTCTACTATCAAAATTGCGTTTTTCGCCAGTAGCCCCAGCAACATAATAAGTGCGATCTGGAAATAAATATTATTCTCAAGCCCTGCTATTTTTGTGCTGAAATAAGCCCCAAAAACTCCTAATGGAAGCGAGAATAATACAGATAGCGGCAGCAAATAACTTTCATATTGAGCAGCCAGTAGGAAGTATACGAATAAGATCGATAACAGGAAGATGGTTGTAGTTTGGTTCCCTGCATTAACTTCTTCCCGGGTTAACCCTGAGAATGCTGTGGTATATTGATTAGGAAGTGTAGTAGCAACTTCTTCTACCGCCTTAATGGCATCTCCTGAACTGTATCCAAGATTGGTTGCACCGGAAAGACTGGCAGAATTGAACAAGTTAAACCTGCTAACCGATTGAGGTCCAAAAACCCGTTTTAAACTCACAAATTCGGTAATTGGAGTCATTTGTCCACTCTTGGTTTTTACATATAATTTATTGAGATCGCTTTTATCCGCCCTATCCTTAGGCAATGCCTGTACATATACCCGAAACTGTTTTCCGAACCTTGAGAAATCTGCAGCGTAAATCCCTCCAATATACCCCTGTAATGTAGAAAATATATCGCTAACCGAAACTCCCATTTCTTTGGCTAAAGGCACATTCAACTCTATTTCATACTGTGGATAATTAGTGTTAAAAGACGATTGTGCATATTTTATTTCTGGGCGCTGGCTCAATTTTCTTATAAATTCCTGAGTGGCTTTATCAAGATCATCAAAACTTCCTCCGGATCTGTCCAACAGATTTACCTCAAAACCTGAGGAATTTCCAAATCCCGGAATACTTGGGGGAGCAAAGAAAATGATCTTAGCACTTGGCATCGTGGAAGCAATTCCAAAGAGTTTCTGAGTAACCGCCTGTACAGATTGATCAGCACTTCGTTCATCCCAATCTTTTAGCTTCATAAAGCCAAGGGCATAGTTACTTCCTGAACCACTTATCAAGCTGCGTCCTTCAATCATTGAAATCCCTTCTGCCGCAGGAAGATCCTTAATTTTTTCATATAATTCCTGGGTTACTTTATGAGTTCTGTCCACCGAGGCTCCCGGAGGTAATTCAATATTTATGAAAACGAAACCTCGATCTTCATCGGGAACAAATCCTGTGGAAAGTGCGTTGGAAGACCACCAAATCCCACCTATTGCCAAAAGCAAAATAATTGCGGTAATCCATTTGTTTTTATATAAAAAATGTAGTGACTGGCCATAACGATTTACAGTAGCTTCAAATCCACGGTTAAAACCGGTATAGAATTTCTGAAGAAAATTTTTCTTCTGGCGCTTGGCTTCTTTTTTATCATGAGATTTTAAAAATAAAGCACATAAAGCGGGACTTAGCGTAAGGGCATTTATAGCCGAAATCATGATGGCAATAATAAGAGTAACCCCAAATTGTTCATAAAACACCCCGGTGGGTCCTTTTATAAAGGTTACCGGAATAAAAACTGCCATCATAACGAGTGTTATCGATATAATTGCCCCCGCAATTTCGCTCATGGCATTAATAGTGGCCTTTTCAACATCATTGGCACCTTGATCTATCTTAGAATGGACCGCTTCTACAACTACAATGGCATCATCTACCACAATACCTATGGCAAGTACCAAAGCAAAAAGAGTAAGCAGATTAATAGAATATCCAAAGAGATTCAGAAAGAAAAATGTCCCAATAATCGAAACAGGCACAGCAATCGCAGGAATTAATGTGGATCTAAAATCCTGCAGGAAAATAAATACCACAATAAACACCAGGATAAAAGCTTCCATTAAGGTGGTGACTACTTTATGAATTGAAGCATCCAGAAAGAGATTCGTGTTATATGGAACAAATACTTTGATTCCTTTGGGCAAATCGTTTTTAATATCATCCAGCTTTTGATTGATGCTGTTAATAATATCCCTGGCGTTAGATCCTTTGGTTTGAAAAACGCCCATGTTTACGGCCGGATATCCTTTGGTGGTGGTCCCGCCGTCATAAGACTGCGCATCGAGTTCTATTTTTGCAACATCATTTAACCTTAAAAAGTCTCCATTTCCAAGAGCTTTAATAATGATGTTGCTATATTGATCTTCTGTGTTATAACGGCCGCTATAGCGTAAGACATAAGAGAAGGTTTTTCCGTTATTTTCACCAAGTGAACCCGCAGCAGCTTCAATACTCTGTTCTTTTAAGGCAGAAATAATATCTGAAGGAACCAGATTATAAGCAGCTAATTTTTCGGGCTGAAGCCAGATACGCATCGCATAATCTTTTCCGCCAAACACGTTTACATTTCCTACCCCGTTCACCCTTTGTATTTCAGGGATCACATTGATTTTTAAATAATTTTGAATAAAAGTATCGTCGTAATCTTTATTGGTGCTATAGAATGACATGAACATCAACGCACTGGTTTGTTGTTTTTGAGTGGTAACTCCAATTTGTTTTACTTCCGCAGGAAGTAGGGGATTTGCTCTCGACACGCGATTTTGCACGTTCACAGCTGCAATATCAGGGTCTACATTCTGCTCAAAATAGACCGTAATGGAAGCTCCGCCAGAGTTTGAAGCCGATGAGGTAAGATAAGTCATCCCTTCTACCCCGTTAATTTGCTCTTCAATAGGAATAATTACACTTTCCAACACGGTTTCGGCATTGGCTCCCGGATAGGAGGTGGATACCTGAATAGTTGGAGGGGCAATATCGGGATATTGGGTAATAGGAAGATTTTTAAGTCCCAAAAGCCCAAGAATTACCAAGATGATGGAAACTACTGTAGAAAGTACGGGTCTTTCAATAAATGTTTTTAACATATGCTATTTCTTTCTGCTCGTTTTATTTGAATACTTTCTCTAAAGGCTTTGCAATACTGTCAAAAGAGACCAACTTAGCTTTTATTGTAGTGCCATCATGTAAAGTAGAAACACCTTGGGCAACGATGGTATCACCTTTTTTCACGCCAGATTCCACTACATATAAGTTATCTACAGTAGCTTTTACTGAAAAGGCATTTGAAACTGCGATATTGTTATTTACTTTGAACACATAAGTGTTTCCCTGTTGTTCATAGGTGGATTCCTGCGGAACCACGACTACATCGGTATATGTTTTTGGAACTTGAATTTGTCCGCTATTTCCATTGGTTAGCAGTCTTGAAGGGTTGTCGAAAACCGCTCTGAAGGAAACTGAACCTGTTTCACTATTTATCTGGGAATTGATGGTTTCAATCTTTCCCTTTTGATCGTAAGTAGTTCCGTTGGCAAGGATTAAACTTACTGGAGGCATATTTTTTATCTTTTTTTCCATAGTTTCTCCTTCGGCATTCTGGAAAAAATCCAGATAATTTTTCTCGTTCATTCCGAAGAAGGCATAAACTTCATCTATATCTGAAACGGTAGTTAAAGGTGTAGGATCACCGGGGCTTACAAGTGTGCCTTCCCTAAAAGGGATTGACCCTACATATCCGTCTACTGAACTTTTAATAGTTGCATAGCCAATATTTGCGGCAATACTGCTGTAACCAGCCTTTGCCTGTTCAAGCTTAGCTTTTGCTGTTTCAAGTTGCACAGAACTAATGATATTCTTCTCTACAAGGGGCTTTAATTTATCAACTTCCACCTGAGCTGCATTTACATTGGCTTTTGCGGCATTGGCTTCCTGATTTAAAGCATTGGTTTCCAGTTTAAAAAGCAATTGCCCTTTTTTTACCTTCTCACCTTCATCTACCAGTACATCGGTAATATACCCCTGTACTTTAGCCCGAACTTCACTATTTACCACCCCCTCAATTCTTGCCGGATATTTTGTATAGGTCGTAAGGGTTTTTGTCGGAACAATAATTACCGGCAGTGAAGGAGTTTGATGTGCCGCCTGAGCTGATTTCCCATTATTCTTCCCACAGGAAACAATTAAGAGCAAACCTGCTATTAAAGTTATATTTTGAAGGTAATTTTTCATGTATGTTAAAGCGATTTAATGTGAGATTTTTTCTTTGAGTTTTTTTACAGCATTGCTTACTTCATCTAAAAACTGAAGGTAATTTTGATGAAAATCCAGGTCGAATTCATCTTCGGATGAAGGTATTTCTTTGGCAGCTTCTTTTTTATAAGTTAAAATATCGATATGAATATCCCTTTGCTGATTCCATTTTTGAAGCATTTCGTCCATAACCTGAACAAGCCTATTGGGAGTAACATTAAAATAGCGTTTTCTCTCCCCGGGACGTGTATGATAACTTACCCTTCCTGAAGCCTGAAGCGTATTTAAATGTGTACAGATTGTGCTTTTGCTTGCATTTAGATCTTTTACTAATTCTTCAAAAGTTCGGCCTCTTTTTCCAATAAGAATAAGAGTAGAAAAAATTCGAGCCTCAAGAGGAGTCATATTATCTTGATTTTCAAGATAAACGCCCAGTCTTTCAACAAGTTCATTTTTTTGAGAAATAATCTGTTCTTTCTGCATTTTTAAAAATTGAAATGCAAATTTAGTATTAGTTCGGAGATTACCGAACTAATCAGAACTTAATATTATGTTAAATAATTAAGCTCCCGGAAAATTTTTCCGGGAGCAATAAACAGAAGGGAGAATTTATCCGGGCAGGAAAACCGGCGCTTAAGGATCCCTAAATCAAATTTCAGTTTATAAGGGAAGGCATTCTATTCTTTTTGATGATTTAAAATTCCTTCATCACTTCCGAAAAGATCCTGAAAGATTTTACCCTATCCTGGTGATGAAAGATATGTGATGCCACCATTAATTCATTGACCCCCGTTTTTTGGAGAAAATCCCTGGTTTTTTGTTTTATGGTTTCCTTACTGCCAACAAAAGAATATTTTAGCATACGCTGAAAAGCTGCGTTTTCAGACAAATCCCGCAATTCGCTCGTCATATTTATAGGTTCCTGGAGATAGTCAATATTTCCTGTCAAAACCCCAAACATCATGCGGATCATGGAAGTTGAAATTTTTTCTGCCTCCTCATCGCTGTCTGCGGCGATCACATTAATGCAGGCAATTGTATATGGTTCCTGCAAAAATTCTGAAGGCTTAAAATTGTTGTAATAAATATTCAGGGCTTCGAATAATTGTGCAGGAGCAAAATGACTTGCAAAAACATAAGGCAGGCCTTTTTTAGCCGCGAGGTGAGCGCTATCAGTACTGGAACCTAATATATAAAGTGGAACATTTATCCCTTCGGCAATGCTGGCCCTTACTTTGGCTCCGCTATTTTCAGGGGAAAAATACTTTTGAATCTCACCAATTTCTTCGGGAAATTTATGGACTGCTTGCATTCTGTCAGAACGGATGGCATGCGCCGTCAGCTGATCTGTTCCCGGGGCTCTGCCCAGGCCCAAATCAATTCGATTTGGATAAATAGATCCTAAGGTTCCAAATTGTTCGGCGACAATTAAAGGGGAGTGGTTGGGAAGCATAATTCCGCCGGAACCCACCCTTATTTTTTTTGTACCACCGGCAATATACCCAATTAGGACTGAAGTTGCTGAACTGGCAATGCTTATCATATTGTGGTGTTCTGCCAACCAAAAACGTTTATAACCGAAACCTTCTGCTTTTTGGGCGAGGTCAAGGCTCTTTTTAAAAGTTTCTTCAGGGTTGGAATCACTGGAAACACTCGCTAATTCTAAAATGGAAAATGGGATATTTTTATAATTCATACGTAAAATTTAATCCTGGTTTTAAATGGATGGTATTTCTGTTGGTCGAAGAAAAAGTGATTTATTTACTAACGAGCTTTCCATCATAATCTGTTCCATAAATAATTCCAAATCCCACCCCGTCCCGATGCTTCGGGACCAAATCCCAATTTTCAAATATCTCACATCTAATAGGATTTATTCCCTTTATTAGGAAACAATCCAAATTTTGAATAATATTGCTACCTTTGAGAATTGAGAAAAACCAAGATGGAAGATCAGTTATTTGCGGTTGTTGATGTGGAAACCACTGGTGGGGGAATGACCGGAAATCGGCTTACGGAAATATGTGTCGTCTTGTTAAGAGGGTCGGTAATTATAGATAAGTACTCCACGTTGATCGATCCTGAAATACATATTCCCGTTTATATCACCGCACTCACCGGGATAGATAATAATCTGGTGGCCGATGCGCCGAAATTTCACGAAGTCGCGAAGAAAATTGAGGAACTTACCCGGGGTGCGATCTTTGTCGCCCATAATGTGAATTTCGATTACAATGTGCTTCACAATGAATTTAAGGAACTCGGATTTGAATTCCACCGAAAAAAACTATGCACCGTTCGGCTCTCCCGTAAACTGATCCCGGGATTGTCTTCCTATAGCCTTGGGCGATTATGTGATTCCATAAATATCCCCATCATAGATCGTCATCGGGCAGAAGGAGATACAGATGCCACTGTGATCCTGTTTCAAAGATTGCTCTCATTGGATACAGGTTATGAAGTTATTAGGACTTTTCTACACGCTCATTCCAAAGAGGCTACCTTGCCGCCTCATATTTCTTCCGAACAGATCCGGGAACTCCCAGAAACTCCCGGAATTTATTTGTTTAAGGACAAACAGCATAAAGTGATCTATGCCGGAAAAGCCATAAATATCAAGAAGAGGGTATTATCCCATTTTTACGATAAAATGACCAAGGAATACAAGCTGGGCCAGGAAACCTACTATATAGATCACGAAACAACCGGGAACGAGTTGATGGCATTATTGCTGGAAGCTGAATATATCCGAAAGCATTATCCCAAATATAACCAGGCCCAAAAGCGGCCGGGTATGGTTTATCAAATCATCAGTTACATCAACCAACGCGGGATCATTCAGCTTGCTTTAGCGAAAACCAAAATGACCTCCGATTCTGTGGGCACCTTTTATAACAGGGCAACAGCTACCGAAAAGCTGGAACAACTTTGTGAATTTTTTAAACTTTGCCCAAGGTATTGCACGCTTCAAAGCAATATTGAAGTATGTTCCCATTATCGGATCAGGAATTGCGAGGGAATTTGTGATGGTTCTGAATTGGTTCAGGATTACAATGAAAAAGTAAAGGCGGCCATAGCTTCGCTGAGTTTTGAAACGCAAAGCTATGTGATCAGGGAAAAAGGGCGGCACTTCAGGGAAGAAGCATTTGTGCTGATAAAAGAAGGAAGATACCAGGGTTTTGGATTTGTCGATGTTGATGTTCAGATTGTTGCCGTAGAAGATTACGAACCTTTTTTAAAGTTACAGGAAGCCACTTACCACACCAATAAGATCTTAAGCAACTATTTGCGCAAGCAGGGAAAGCCTAAAATGCTGTTTTTTTAATCAAAGTTTTTATTTAAACTCTAAAGCCTTCAGACTTTAGGTGCTTTGAATTTTCCTACTGTCGGTTGACTTGTTGTTATTCCGGTACAGGCTCCATAATCCCAATGCAGGTCCAGCTGCCAGAATAGGAAAAACATACAGGGGATCTACCACAGTAAGAAGAAAGGTAATGAGTTGAATGCTGAGAATAGTGATGGCAAAGCCAATGGAATTGACGATTGTCAGGGCAGTTCCCTTGGATTCTGCCGCTGCGTTATTTGCGATAAGGGTAGAGAAGAGTGGGGAATCGGCTACTACCATTAATCCCCAAAAGATCAAAAAGCTTATGAGCAAAACCCCAGAATTCTGTAAAAAAATAAGGGGAGAAATAATACAACAGCATCCGGAGAGGAGCAGGGCAGTAGCAGCTGTTTTTTTTGTTCCCCAATGTTGTGAAATATATCCACCGGCAACACAAGCCAAACCTCCAAGGCCGATAATCAAAAATGAGATAAGGGGAATGTTGAAATAGGTTTTAGGGTGGAGTAGGCTGTAGCTCCCCAATATGACAGGGACAAAAGCCCAGAAAGTAAATAATTCCCACATATGGCCAAAATACCCGAAAGCTGCCTCACGAAATTTTTTGTTTTTAAAGACATTTAAAAAAGCGAAAAAGTCAATTCCTGTGCCGGATTTTCTGTAAGGACCCTGAGGAACTAAAAAGAGGATTAAAAAACCTCCCAAAACAGAGATTGCCGAGGTGGTATAGATCACCAGTTTCCATGGAAGGCCACCGCTTCCTGTAAAGGTTTTTAGCAAATGTGGGAAGGCTGTGCCCAGAACAAGAGCTCCAACGAGGAATCCAAGAGATTTTCCCAATCCTTCCCGGTAATAATCGGCTGCTATTTTCATTCCAACAGGGTAGATTCCAGCCAGGGAAAAGCCGGTAAGAAACCGCCAGAGGAGCAGGCTGCTGAGGTCATTGCCCTTTAGGGTAATCCCCAAATTAAATACTGCCCCAAAAAGGGCACAAATAAAAAATACTTTTGAGGGTGGAAACCGGTCTGCCAGGCTTAAAAATGCGAAAATGAGCGTCCCCGTTATAAAACCAAACTGCACCGCCGAGGTTAAATGCCCTAGGGCATAAGGCTCCAGGCCATAGGTTTGAAGCAAGTCGCTCATCACTCCATTCCCCGCAAACCAAAGAGAGGTGCAGCAAAACTGGGAGAACACGATGATGGGAAGGACCTGTTTTTTAAAATTCATTTAATTCGCAGTTTTTAAGATGGTTTAATGTCTTAATTATAAACCAGAGATACATAGTTTTACAAGATCCTCCATTTCTCCATTGAAGGAATTCCCATCAACATAAGCATTAATTCCTTTTACCCGCATTTTATGGCTGAATTGATGGAACTTCCAGTCAACATCAATAATTTTATGTGGTCCTGAATATGCGGCAATCCATAACGGATAATCCTCGATCCGGTCTTTTAAATAAAGCTGGTAAAAATTGCTCCCGGTATATACAATGGGGATCACTCCATAATGTTTTTCGGCAAGTCTCAGCCAGTTTAAAATTCCTGCCACGAGATTTTCAGTTCCGTATTTACCCATTTCCTCAATATCCAGAACAGGCGGAAAATCCCCGGGCTCCAGTTTCACCATTTTTGAAAAATTTTCGAATTGCACCACAGAATTTTCATTTGGCCGGTAATAATGATATGCACCCCTTAAATAATTATTTTCCTTGGCATTTTCCCAATTGCTCTTAAACTGTAAATCCTTTCCATCGGCTCCCATTGTGGCCCTTATAAAAATATAGTTTATGCAATGTTCAGAAGTGCCGAGCTCCGTCCAATCAATAATACCTTGGTAATGGGAAATATCAATACCGAAATTTTTGGATTCAGATAAATAAATATTCTCAGCCTTCCGGAAGGGTTTAAAATAAGAAGAGAGGCGATTCTGGAAAATAAAGATGGCAGCCCCAATACTTAGAACCGCGAATAACAGCGCAATGATTAGCATTGTACTTTCACGGTCCTTTTTTTTAGGGCTTTTCCCCGATTTTATTTTCCTGGCCAATTGGTACTTATTCTTTAATTCCTTCAGCAAAAATAAGAAAGCTAAAGCATTAAGCAATCGTCCAACTCTTTATTGCTTCATAAAATATTGATATTTCTATATTTTAACAGAATTGTTCAATTTGTTAAGATTATCTAATGTGGCAGTAAACTCTTCCTTAAAACTTACATTTTAATTGTCTTTTTTAAATTGAAAAGTTCAGCATGCTTTTAAAATATTATTTAATTTTTTTATCAAGTGTTAAATAATTTCAAAAACAATCTTCAAAATAACATTTAAGAAAGATTTAGCTAACCGGTATTTTGATGAATATCTATTTTCTTCTCAAGGATTTTCACAAAAGTCTCAGTTTAAAATTGAAAACCTAATAAAGTATATTCTTCATTTGAGTATTTAATAATTACCCTAGGTTTTATTCCTTCATAGATTCCTGTTTTTTTGTTTTTATATTGGCAATATATATTCGAAAAACGGTAATTAGCAATCAAATAAAATCATATAAACATCTGACAGCGAACAAATTAAATTTAAAATATCTTGAATTTAATTTTGATAAGCTGATTTTTGTTGTATATTTATGAACGCTTTAAAACAATAACCAAACGCAATTTTTAATTGAAAATGGTTAAAATTTTGAAGTGGATTTCTAAGATTTATTGGGGTAGATTTTAGATTTAGCAACTTGTGGACGGGTGGGGCCGTCCACAAGTTATTTTTTTTTAATGATTTTATTTTTCTTCCGAAAAGTTAAGTACTTCTGCCAACTTTAAATGAATTAGTATCTTTGAATCAAAATTATTGATATGAGGAAGGCTGTTCTATTGGTTCTTGTGATATTGGGTGTCGTTTTTGGATTGAGATATTTTGAATCTAAACAAGAACAACGCGATCAATTGGAGGAAAGTACCAGCCTGATCCAGAAGCAGATAGAAAATGTTGGCAAACTTGTGGTGACCGAGGGGAGTTTCTCCCAGGTATATTCCTTTAAAGATTCCAAAC
>Ga0307487_1001433_pt1 | contig 16761 bp, 15 predicted proteins | sample CBIW12metaG_FD_203665 | JGI IMG/M metagenome (GOLD analysis project Ga0307487, IMG submission 203665) | Sea-ice brine microbial communities from Beaufort Sea near Barrow, Alaska, United States - CBIW 1.2 | ecosystem: Environmental > Aquatic > Marine > Coastal | place: USA: Alaska | collected... | reverse complement strand
TGTGCTGCGCGACCAGGCGCGTGTCTGCGAGTGAGGGCGCGACGAGAACGGAGCGCTTTGCAAGCAAAGGGCGACTAGACCATTGGATGACCGACACAATGGGCGGAAAGTGTGAATTCGCTGCAAGTGCGAATTGAGATTTATTTCACGGCGAGAGCCGACATTTATACACCCACGGGGCGGTGGTTTTTTCTGCGGCGCGGAAGGCCGCTCAGAACCCATTTTGACCGATGTTGCACGATACATGAATGTCTCCCATGGGCTCAAAGCTATCTATCAACCCAAAATTGTGTTATGCTGGATCTGCTTCTGTGCTTCATTTCATTGATCAACTCAAAGGAAACTACCTTGTCAGATAGAAAATGTACGCTTTGCGGCAAAGGAACCTATAGCGAAAAACCAGTTTGCAAACATTGCAATAAGGCAGTCTTCGTAGTCGATTTCGGCAATGATGGACCGCAAATACAGAACTTTCACTTGAAGAGTGCTACTTTCCAGATTTGCAGGTGGCAACCGAAGCCCGATCACATAAACGAAAAGCCACCCAACGAATATGTGTGCACGCAATATGAGCCGGTAGCAGCTTTGACATGACCAATGACGACTTGGTTTAACATCAAGGCTTAAGAGCAATTCATATCGCGGGCGGTGTCAAGTCGCCCGCTCCCAAACCATCCCAAACTGAAATTTCTTTGCTTCTCTAGATAAACTATAGATTGCTCAATATATTTTTAGGAGTTAAGATAATGAAAAAGTTAGACATTGATAAACTCTCTCCGGACCCATTTGCAGCAGCTGTTATTGGGGCTAACTACGAAACAGCGGTTGTTTCAGGTTACATACGTAGTACCGACCGAGACACTATCTCAATTTGCAAGAATCGATTGGATAAGTCAACTATTGAATTCTCACGTAAATCGATCGTGGCAGCCTTTAATTTTGATGAAAAGTCGACGAAAGTCATCTTTCTAATCAAGAAGGATACCGAAATACGGAGTATAAAATATCGGGCGGTAGGTGGGCATGACTGTCATTGCTCCGATGACAACGATACTGGCATTAGTGAAAGAATCCCTCTTCCACCAGAGTTACGGAAAATAAACGCGGAACTTGCAGCAGTTCTAGCATATTTAGATCGGACTAGATCTCCTGATCTTGCATGTGCAGCCGAACATCATAATTGCACGATCGGTGGCCTCGGGGAGGATCTTTGTGATTTCCTGCGAACCGAATGCCAAATGGGCTTCTAGAACCGCTTATTGACAGCGGGTACAGCATCTTGATTGGTGATGTCAGCAAATCGTGTTGGTGGCATATCGAGTCACGACAGCAACATCCTGAACGCAGGAAGATAACCTGCGCGCCGAGCCAGGAACCAGTGAGCATAGGCGTTTAGGTTCTTGCTGGCTGGTCCGCAGAACGGCCGCAGGAATGCCTTCCAAGACGAATGGACGTTATTAACCGTGTTCAGGTGATATGAAGCGGGCGTCGTCGGACCACGCTTGCCAGAGATGAGCACCTTGTAGCCAAGCTTCCTTGCCCATGCGATTTTTTCATATTGCGGCGCACCATCGAACAGCAACATCGCATCGCCGGCCACCAATGGCACCAATGCCGCGTCGATCGACGGCAGGGTTTTATCCGGCATATGTTCGAGCATAAAAGCTCCAGAGCGATCAGTCGTCGCCAAGACGTGCTCCCGCCAGGCCATCGTGATGGCACCTGGAGGTCCTTTGCGACCCCAGTCTTTCCAGCGCTTTCTCGGCGGCGCGGAATGCCGGGCTGGTTCTCGGAAATGGCGAACCCACTCGCGACTTCCCTTCCGGCTTTCGCGATGACCGGCGTCGTCGGTCTCTCTCCGCAGACCGACGTTTAAGCCGAAAAAATGCTGCGCTATGCACGAATGTCCGTATTGGGGAAGCCGCACTGCGGCATCGGGCCGCCTGACCAAGGTCCGGATTGGGCCGGTCCTGCCTTGATCAGAAAGGGCGGAAGACTGGCTTTCGCTGCGTTTCCAGTTGAGGTCGGCTGCGGACACTTTCGGGCTCTGCCCCGAGGGCCATGCCATCCGCACCCGCCGATGCCGGGCCGCATCGGCATTGCCAGAGCTATTCGGAGGCGTGGCCAAAAAGATTGAGGCGCGTGCCGTCTTTCCAAACAGTGAATTTCGCCATGGCCTTCTGAAAATCGGCGCTCTGAAGGAAACCGTCCAACCAAAGGATCACATTGGGCCAATGCTGCGCGTCAAACCAGGCACGGTCAATATGGGCGAACTGCCTCACAAACGGAAAGATCGCGATGTCGGCGAGTGTGGGCCTGTCGCCCGTCAAGAAAGGATACTTCGCCAGCTGTGTCTCAAGAGACTGAATGAAGTTGGATGCTTGCGCCCGTTCGGATTGGGCATCCAGATCAGGATAGCGGTCTGAGTATTTCGTGTGGTCGAGCGCGGCTTTGAAGGGCCCATCGTTCTGGGCAATCAGGGTTTCGCCGATACTCGGCATGTTCAATAGCCCAAGCGGATCACTCTTCCCAAGCGCCCATAGCATGATGTCGAGACTCTCATCCAAGTTTAGATCACCCGCTTGCAAATTAGGCACCGTGGACGAGGGTGAGGCCCGAAGAAACGCCTGCGGCTTATCTTTCAATTTGATCTCGCGCAGTTCTACCTCCAGCCCCGCGCTCAACACCGCCATCCGCGCCCGCATTGCATAAGGGCAGCGTCGAAAGGTCCACAGGATCGGTCGCGGTATGGTCAAAATATCTTGGGTCATTGGTCCACTCTATTGTGAATAACGTTCGCCCGCAAAAAGAAGATCCTGGTTAGGCTCAAGACGTAAAGAGAATGACCGCTTCCGCCGCAGTGCCGACCTCAGCCCTTTTTCAATTTTTGCAACCGCGGCGAATGACGGCTCTTGCAGGCCGCAACGCAGCGGCCATCCCCTTGCGTCAAAGGCAGCAAAGGGCCGTTACTCGCCGCCAATCACGGTCAGACCGAGCAGACGCCAGACCTGCATGCCGCCGCGATAATAAGAGATGCGGTTTGGGGGGTATCCGGCTTTGACCATATTGCGGATCGCGGTGGGTGACTGGCCGCACCAGACGCCATTGCAAAATAGCGCTACGGGTTTCGCCTCCTTGCAGTCCCAGCCGTCGAAATCCGGCTCACATCCCAGCTGGGCCAGCTCGTCCACGACGTAGTTGTAGGGAATGTTGATCGCGCCGGGAATCGTGCCGCCCTCGAACCAGTCGCGGGTACGGCTGTCCACCACCATGGCCTCGGAGTCCTGTAGCATCTCGATCAGTTCCAGCTCGCCGATCGTGGTCACGCCTTCCGCGGGGCTGTGCGGTTGAATGCAGAACTCGGGACAGGGACGTGAGGTCAGCGCCCATTCGCCACTGATCTCATGCGTGGTGTCTTGGATCCTATCGATCTCCACCGGACCGTGCCCGGTTTGCACAGTTACTGAGGGCATGTCTTTGGTGATACCCACCTTACTTTCCGCCATCGCTGTCCCCGCGGCCAGCGTGAGTGCGATTGTCAAAGCAAGTTTAGTCATGGCTTTGTCCTCCAGATTCATCCGCGTTCTGGGACTTAGCTTAGCCGCCGAATGGCGCTCCGTCACCGAAAGGTTCCCGATCCAATGTCGGCCAACCGACGCCTAAAGGTATTTTGCCGCCGCACTGCGATTGCAAACAACATCACGGCTCGGCCCACTGCTGCTTGATCTTGCCGGTCATCTGCTTCCAATTGCTTTTCACTTGGTCCGCTTCCAAGAAGCCGCGCCGCCGCGTGGGCAATTGTACTGAATGACCGGTTAGGGCCGGAACTGCCATATCTCTTGGGGCGGCTGCCATTCGATGGAGTAGTGCGGACTTGGGATACCGCGATTTCAGCCCGGTTTCTCTGAAGGCTCGGCTGCAATGACGGGCAATGTTATAAAAACGCTGGCGCGTTCAAATCCCAGTGTCGCCCTCCGTCTCAATTTTCAACGGCTCGCCACAATGCTTGCAGTGAATCGCATCCGTTTCGTGCCGGTTCAGGCCGCATTCCGGGCATTTATGCTTGATCTTGGAGGGCTGAAAGATGGCGCGCGCCAATTGCACGAAAAGCGCGACGCCCACGACCATAATAAACACTGACAACAGCTTTCCGCCGGGTGGCGTCATGGTGATGTCGCCAAAGCCCGTCGTCGTGAGCGTCGCCACCGTGAAATACAACGCGTCAACATAGCCTACGATGCCAGCATCTTCGTCGAAGGCCAACACGAAGACGAACGACGTGGTCACGAAGATGAAGACGAACAGGTTGACCGCCGCGAGGATCGCGTCTTCGTGGCGTCGGAAGAACAGGCTCTCGCGCCGAAGGTCACGAAGCACGTGATAGGCGTGAATTAACCGTAGGCCTCGCAATATGCGCAGGAATGCGAAGTTCTCGGTGATTAGCGGTGCCAGCAGAAGGGACAACACGACGACCAGATCCGCAAGGGTGTAGATGCGCGTCAGTTCTCGGCGCAGGTTATCGGAGATCCAGAAACGGGCCGCGAGGTCCAGAATTATGAGCATGCCGAGCCCAATGTTCAGCGCTGTCGTAACTGGAGTCGCGAGCAGCGCCGCGGTTGCCACGAAATAGACGATGGTCAGCCCATCGAAAACGATCAGCCCATAGCGAAACCGCCGGGCGCGTTGGCTTTGACCGGTGTAGAGCAACCTGATCGTTCGGTGCAGTTCTTCCATTTGCGCAACATGCCACAGGTTTTCGCCCGGGACCATGTGCCGAAACCACGGCGATCTTTCGTGCTCCGAGGAGGCCTTAATGGCTCGCGTGTCCGCATCTGAGCGTGCGCAAAGGGCAAAATCGCCACTTCCAAAGGGCTTAAACGCGATCTCGACCAGAATAACTTTGTGGCCATGCCGGGAGACAACTGTCTGAGTCTTTCCACAGAGAGAACCGCCCCTGCGGACAGTGCCGCTGTCATCGCACAGCATTTCCAAATCCCTATTTTGCTTACGAAATGATACACTGCCGCCTAAAGATTCTGTCGTTCACGACAAAGAGGTGAACGGTAGACCAGTCCGCAGACCGAGGATCAAGCGGACAGAATGCTGCAGGACGCACGAACGGACGTTTTGGGGTAGCCGCAGTGCAGCGCTTGACCGGCAGTGAAGGTCCGGTCTGGGCCGATCACGTCATCACTGCCCCTTCGGCGTTACGTCCCTCATCCCCTTCTGCAACAACAGAGCCACTTGGTCGGAGGTGAACTTGAACCCCTGCCCGTCCGGGATGCGTTCGGCCGAAACCGGGTACTTGGGGCGGCGGGGATCGATGCCCGTGATCTTGAACAGTTCGCGCCCCGTGCTGAACTGGCGGCCGTAATCGGCGGGTGACAATCCGAAGGCCTCGGCCAGCGCCTCAAAGCGCAGCCTTTCCAGGTCGAGGGCGGTACCATCTGGCAGAGGAATGGACACGCGGAAGGCTGCATCGAAACCCCATCGCAGGTCCACGCCAGTGATGTCCTGGGCCTCGACCACGAGACCATGGCGGGCAGCGACCTCTTGGCAGGCCTTCAGCATCTCGCGCTGCAGCCGCTGGCAGAGCACCGGGGTCAGGTTTCGCGGGGGCTTGGTGTTAGACATGGGGCGATCGGAACTCGAGGTTTTTACCCAATGCTACAGCATGCGCAGATCCCGATCAAACCGTAGCGAATGCGCGAAGTCGGGATGGTCATTGAGAAGGGTGCGGAACTCGATCATGGCGCGATGCTGCCACAGGGCATTTCTCGAGGTCAAACTCAAAAAGCCCGTTGAGTTTCAGGGGGACTTGCAAAACGTTGACTTGGCGTTGACTCGTTTTCGCGCGGGTCATACACAAGTGTTTTTGTCGGATTCTAACCATTTGGAAAAGTTATATATTTTGGTTTCGTGAGTCAGATTTTAACATACGACCTTCAGGTTATGAGGGGTCAGCCTTGCGTCTAAAATAACGACGTTATTTCCGTGCCTTAGCTGACTTTAAATGCCGCAACGTCGGCGTTGTGTCGCACGGAACTGCCGCAAACCATCGGGAAGATACGGGAATCCGATCACCTGAGCAGCTTAGCTTCGACCATGGCAATGCCTTTCTGATGATCCTGACACGTGACAGGTCATGTGTCCGGTCATCTATTTAGTCTGGTATTCGCCAACATCGGGTCCAACCTGTTTGACCCCAATTTGTTCGCGCGGAGGAAGGAGAGAGCGTAAGCTACGCAGGACGGAGCGGTTGTTTGAACCTTGTAGTAATTGGATATGACATTTCTGCTCGGCTGTGTTTTCCGGCCGTTCACAATGCTCCTTTGCGTCTGTATCCTGTTCTTTCTTGGGAACGATGGAGGCTGACATGTGGGCTTGGATTAAGATCAACTGGGAACGCTCTTTTCTGTTCTTGATCGCACTGATATTCTTGGCCTTCAGCATCCAGTTCTTTCTCAATGCTGAAGTGACGGGGGCCACCGCAGCCTTCGGCATGTTCTTTCTTTGCTTGATCTATGCCAACGTCTCGCGTTTCAAGAGATTCAAAGGATTGGGGTTTGAGGCCGAACTTTGGGAAGACAAGCAGAAAGAAGCCGCTGACCTTATCGACCGCCTGAAGAACATCGTGCAAGTCTATACCCGCGAGATAGTAATGATGAAGGTACTGGCTGGCAGATGGGGCGGAGGCTCGAAATGGCCAGATCGCTGGGCGCTTTATGAAGAGCTTGTCGGTCAGCACGATACTCTTGGTCAGAAGATCGACTTTCTGCCACTGAAGGAGAAAGTCTATAGAGTGATGGTGTTTGATGCCGTGTCTGCCCTGACCTCGAAATCGCAGCAAGCTCTCTCGAAGGCGCACGCGAAAGCCAATGACGCAATCTCAAAGGAATTTGGAAATCCAATCAGTGATGCTGCTGGCTATGGCAGGCGCCGAGAAGACCTAATCGCGATAAAGTTCGAAATGCGCGACCTGTTCGAAGTTTCTGAGACGGATAATGTTGCACGCTTCGCTTTGAACTTTATCGAAGAAGCAGCGGAGGGTTTCCGGGAAAAATTTGGCGTTGACGTTGAACTCCCTGCTGACGACTTGGCGAAGCTGCAGAGGATCGACGCTCTTTTCCAGGTGGGAGACTTCCGCGCTGATTCAGAACTCATGAACTGGGCAGATCGGGAAGGGTAGCGGGCTGGGACCGGGAGCTTCGAGTGGGTCAGACCGGTCCTCCTGGACAATAGCTGTACCGCTCGAGTGACAGCTGTGGGCCCTATGCATAGACAACCGTTTTGCGACAGTGACGATACATGGCATCGCGCAACATGCCCCGCGCATGGCACACATGTTCACCATCGGAATTATTGCGTGAGGTAGCGAACACTTCTCACCCCAGCAGCTTCGCCTCGACCATGGCCATGGCCTTCTGGTGATCCGGCGAAGGCAAAAGGTGACCGTAGCGTTCCATGGTCATCTGGATGGAGGAGTGGCCCGCGAAGGTCATGATCTCCTTGATCGAGAAGCCCTGCTCGATCCAGAGCGACACGGCGAAGTGGCGCAGGTCGTGCCAGCGCATCGTCACCTCGACCTTTTCCTGCAGCTTGCGGAACCGGTCCTGCGTGCGGGTGTGCTGCAGGATCCCGCCCCTCGGCGCGGGGAACACCAGCTCTAATTCGCTTTTCGGGCAGCGCAGTTTCCAGCGGCGCAGGGCGTTCAGCACCATCGGCCCGGCGGGGATATCACGGAACCCTGCCCGCGATTTCGGCTCGCCCATCTGATTGTAGGCGTCGGCGCGCTGGCGGATGTGAATAAAGCCTTTGTCGAAATTGACGTCCAGCCAGCGCAGGCCCCGCAGCTCTGACGCGCGCAACCCGCCCAGCGCCGAAACAATCAGGTGTGGCTTGAAATCCTCGTCGGCTGCTTCAATCAGCGACCGTATTGCCTCCTTCGATGGCACTGGCGCCTTATAGTCAATCCGGCTGGACTTGATGATGCGGACGCCATGGGCGGCGTTGGCGAACAGCTGGCCGTTGTCGATGGCGTGGTCGAGGATCAGCTTCAGCACGGAAATGGCACGACCGGTCAAATGTTCAGACCGGCCATTCATGAGCAACCGGTCGCGGAATTCGTTGACGTGGCGGCGGGTCAGTTGGGCCAACAGCTTGTCCCCGACCCCGACTTCCGGCGCGGTGACGTGCAGCCGCACATAGTCGCTGTAGCCGCGCAGGGTGGACCGCTCCATCCGCCGCCCCGTCTTGCAGCGCACCTCGCAATGATCGAGCCAGCTTTTCGCGGCTTCGGCCACGGTCGTGCTGTCGCTGTCAGCCAGATAGGTGTGGTTGGCGACCAGCGAGCGGACCTTGACCAGATAGACATCCGCATCCTTACGTCGTGGGAACAGCTTGGACCGGCGTTTGCCAGCCTGATCAGTGAAGTCCACCTGCCAGCGTACAAGGCCTGAGGGCAGTGTCCTTTTGCGAATGGTAGCCATGATTTCCCCTAAATACAGTAAGGAACGGGAACGGTTGTCAAATGCTCCCCTAAACTGATATGACTCATCTCAAGTGCACTTGCAATGGATTGTAGCGTGTGCCAGATATCGTTCATGATGGGAGCAATCGACAATGACAGCCAAAGAATGGGGCGATCCGGAACCGGACACGTCGGCCCCGTATGGCGACACGGAAATCTCCGCAGCATCGGGCGTGCCGCTGCCCAGTCTGCGCGTTCTGCAGGCCGCAGGAGCCATTCAGTCACAGAAATTCGCCAAACCACATGGTGGGTTTCGCCGAACCTGGCCGGAAGCAGAAGTTCTGAAGGCGTCGATTGCCGCCGCGATCAGCGAGCACTTCGCCTGGAACATCCGGATCGTGTCGGAGGCCATGGCAAAAACCCTTGGTGGTACATGGGATGCGCTGGTGGCGGTTTCCATCGCTGGGCAGGAAGCATCAAAAGCCGGGGCCGCGACACTGATCAAGACATCGGATCAAGACTGGTATCTGGAACTGGTGGACCGGAAATTCCTGTTCCTCAAGATACCGAAAACCGTCACCGCGATCTTGCCAGACGCGCCCATCGGACAGACCAATCTACTGCTGGGCATGGTCAAGAAGGACGGCTTCATGCCCATCCCATGGGCCTTCGGCACACCCCAAGGCCGCGCGACCATGAAAGCCGCGCTTGGCGCGGATGGCTATCACACAATGGAAAAACTGTATCGGGTGGCGATGGCCTCCCACAACAATTTCCTCAGCAAAGCGACGATCAACGCCAGCATGCAGGTCCGCATGGCGTCGCATCGGCTGCAAGGCCGCAAGGCGCACTTCGTTCAGGAACTGATCCAACCCGGGAAGGGAGAAACTGACCCATGATGCACTTCACCACACCAAACAGCGCGGACACCGTGACTATCGGTGACGACCTGCTCCACGGCGCCGAGGCCATCGCAGTCTTCGTCTTCGGCAACGTTCGCCATCGCCGCAAGGTCTATTACTACGCCAGCGATGCCAAGGTTCGGATGCCGGTATTTCGGATCGGCAATGTCATCTGTGCCCGCAAGAGCAAACTCATTGAGTGGATCGAGGCGCAGGAGGGCAATCGGTGAACGATGCCTCGGCGCCCTCCCACGATCTGACAGACCTGCGGCTTGCTTTACATCGACATGGGTACCGGCCAGTGCCGGTGTCCGGGGCGCATCTTGACATGAAATCTGCGGGCAAGCGCCCCTTGATGAAAGGCTGGGAAACCGTCTGCGCCAGTGCAGACGAAGACGAGGTGCGGCGCTGGGCAAGATATCAGCGCAACTGCACCAACACCGGCCTGCTCTGCGGCGATCTGGTCGGCGTTGATATCGACGTGCTGGATGAGGGGCACGCGCGGCATCTGACCGCTGCCGCCACCGAAATGCTGGGGGCCACGCCAGCCCGCAGGATAGGCCGCGCGCCGAAGCTGCTGCTGACGTTCCGGGCAGAGGCGGCATTCGACAAGGTCCAGACACCCGAGTTTCACATGCTCGACGGGACCGTGGCGAGGGTGGAGGTTCTGGCAACCGGCCAGCAGTTTGTGGGTTTCGGCACCCATCCCGGCACCAGGGAACCCTACTACTGGCCAGACTCGTCACCGCTGGACGTGCCGCTGGCATCGCTGCCCACTATTGACCAAGCGCATTGCTCTACGTTTATCACGGCAGCCGATCAATACCTGCGCAGGGTCGGCGGCCAGACAACGACTGAACGGCGCGACATCGACCGCGAGGGGCGCAAGATCGCCGGGTTGAAACGGCTGGACCCGCCGTCGCGCGAGTTGGTCGAGGAAGCTGTCGGCCATATCGGCAATGCCGACCTTGCCTATGATGACTGGATCAAGGTCGGACTAGCGCTTTACGCCGCGCTGGGCGACGGCGGGCGGGATCTGTGGGAAGGCTGGTCAGCCCAATCCGCCAAGAACGACCCGGCCTACAGCACTGCAAAATGGGACAGCTTCGCGAGCGTGCGCAGCGTAACTACCGGAACCCTGTTCTGGTTGGCACGGCAGAATGGCTGGCGTGCCGAACAGCCACGTAGGGTGCGTGCTGCACGCGCAGCCCCATCAGCGACTGATGGTGCCGCCACAGCCGAGGGCAATCGGCCCCTGATCCGCATCCGTGCAGGCATGATGCCCGAAACCATCGATCTGGCAGAAGATGCGCTGATCGCATCTGGCTTGGGTTTCTATCAGCGCGGCAGCATCGTTGTGCGCCCGACCATGACGCCGGTGGCAATATCCGGCGGCCGCCAGATCGACGCACCCCGGCTGGTTCACGTCAAGGCACACCACATGGCCGAGGCGTTCACCAAAGCTGCCTATTGGGAACGCTTCGACATGCGTGCTGGTGACTGGGTCAGCACCGACTGCTCGCAGCGGCTGGCCGAAACCTATCTTGCGCGCGAGGGGCAATGGCGGGTGCCAGTCCTGACCGGATTGATCAACAGCCCCACCCTACGGGATGATGGCTCGATCCTGGACCAGCCCGGCTATGATGCGCAGACCGGCCTGCTGTTCGATCCGCAGGGCGAACGCTTCCCCATCCTGCCCCGCGATCCCGACCGCGCCACTGCCCTGCGGGCCCTGGGCTTCCTGCGCGACTTGATCACCACCTTCCCCTTCGTGACACCCGCCGACCGCTCGGTCGCACTGTCCGCAATCCTGACTACCCTGATCCGTCGTTCGCTGCCCACTGCTCCGCTGCACGCTTTCAATGCGCCATCAGCCGGAAGCGGCAAGTCCATGCTGGTTGATTTGGCAAGCATTATCGCCACCAGCCGCTCGGCGCCGGTAATCGCGCAGGGCAAATCCGAAGAGGAAATGGAAAAGCGGCTTGGCTCCGCGTTGATCGCTGGCGACGTGTTGATCGCCATCGACAACTGCGAAGAACCGCTCGGCGGTGAATTACTCTGCCAGGCCATGACCCAGACCAGCCTGAAGGTGCGTATCCTCGGAAAATCGATGAACGCCGAGGTGCCCAGCAATGCGACGATGTTCGCCACCGGCAACAACCTCACGCTGGAGGGCGACATGACCCGCCGCGCCATTCGCGCCACGCTGGATGCTGGAGTGGAACGGCCCGAACTGCGCGCCTTCGACCGTGATCCCATCGCCACGGTGATCAAACATCGCGGCGACTATGTCACCGCCGCCCTGACGATCCTGCGCGCCTATTACGTCGCGGGTCGCCCGGCGCAAACCACGCCACTCGGCTCCTTCACCGATTGGTCGCGTTGGGTGCGCGATGCGCTGATCTGGCTGGGCGAGGCCGATCCGTGCCAAACCATGGAAGGCATGCGCAGTGCAGACCCGAAGCTTGGGGCGCTGAATACCGTGATGGAGCAATGGCACGAGGTGATTGGCGAAGACCGTGTCACCGTCCGCCAGATCATCGACCGAGCAACGGAGCAGCGGCCCCAGATGTACGGCCGATCCGAATTTATCCACCCTGAGTTCCGCGAGGCGCTTTTGTCCATTGCTGGCGAGGGCGGCGCAATCAACGGCGGGCGGCTGGGCAAGTGGATCGGAGCCAATCAAAACCGCATCGCAGCAGGAATGAAGCTGGTCGCAGCCGGTTTGTCAGCAGGCCGCGCCCGCTGGCAATTGGTCGCAGCCGATCGAGACACAGCGATTAACAAGGGTTCAGAAGATTTCCGGGGCTTTGCCAATGCGTGACACGGATTGGCAATTTGTCTGGTGGGTTTGGTGGGTTTGGTGGACTTGTTCCCCCCTGTTTCATTGTTTGTCCTTAAAACTGTCAGCGACGTGGGACAGCGTGACATATGGCAGACACCACCACGACGCGCGTAATGTGACAGTTATGAATAGGGGTCGGAAACACCCCACCAATCTCCACCAAACCCACCAGACAATCCGGCAACCCTTGAGGCTTGGCGTCACGCTTCGACAACGCATCCGAACCGTTGGAAAAGATTGTCAACGCCATGTGGCCACTCCGCCCGGCGGGATGCTTCGCGGGCTGTCAATCAGGATGTTCGGGAAAGAGGCGGTTCCTTTTGGGCGGATTTGTATGCGGGGGAGCACAGCGCATGACCCCTCCAGCGTCTGGGGGCGAAATTGACTAAACTCAACACCTCAGAGACCAAGACCGCCTTCGCCGCGCGGGTCGGCCTGACCAAGGGTCGCATCTCACAGCTGGTTGCCGAGGGGCTGCCGGTACGCGCCGATGGTCAGATTGACGTCGCTACGGGGCTGGCATGGATCGAGGACAATCTCGATCCGTCGCGCCGCAACAAAGGTGGCTCAGTCGCCCCTGCCCGCAGCGGCATCACGCTGGCCGAGGCGAAGCGCCTGCATGAAATCGTCAAGGTTCAGCGCGCCAAGCTGGCGTTCGAACGCGAGCAGGGTCAGTTGGTCGAAACTGTCGCCGCCACCCGCACCGTATTCGCCCGTGCCCGGGCTGAACGCGATGCGCACATGGCATGGGTTCAGCGCACCGCGCCCCTGCTGGCCGCCGAGGTCGGGGCCGATCCCCGCGCGACCTTCGCCGCCCTTGACCGGATGATGCGCGAGCATCTCGAATACCTGGCCGACATGCCGCTGGGGAGCTTTGGCGATGGTGCCTGATATCGACCTCGCCTGGCGGCGTGGCATCCGCCCCGAACCGCCCATCCCGGTGTCAGACTGGGCCGACCGCAACCGCATCCTGCCGCCCACGTCAGCAGAACCGGGGCGCTGGCGCACGGACCGCACGCCCTATCTGCGCGCGGTGATGGATGCCCTGTCCACCTCCAGCCCCTATGAACGGGTGGTGCTGATGAAGGGCGCGCAGACCGGTGGGTCCGAGGCTGGGTTGAACTGGCTCGGCTACATCATCCAGAACGCCCCCGGCATCGCCATGCTGGTGATGCCTTCACTCGACATGGTGCGCCGCAACACCACCGTGCGGATTGATCCACTGATCGATGCCACCCCTGCCCTGCGCGAACTGGTCTCAGCCCCGAGGTCGCGCGACGCCGAGAACAGCCTGTTCCGAAAATCCTTTCCCGGCGGCCAGCTGGTGATGACTGGCGCGAACAGTGCCGTTGGCCTGCGGTCCACGCCCGTCCGCTATCTGTTCCTGGACGAGGTAGACGGCTATCCCGGCGATGCCGATGGCGAGGGCGATCCTGTCGATCTGGCAATCCAGCGCACCACGACGTTTCGCGGGCGGCGCAAGATTTACATGGTGTCCACACCGACACTGAAGGGCCATTCCCGCATCGAGGCTGCCTATCTCGACAGCGACCAGAGATATTTCCATGTCCCCTGCCAGCATTGCGGCAACATGGCCCCGATCACATGGGCACGCATTCGCTGGCCCGAGGGGAAGCGCGACGCCGCCTATCTGATCTGCGATGCCTGCGGCGGTGTCCATAATGAACACGAAAAGCCGCGCATCATGTCAGCTGGTGAATGGCGACCGACCGCGCTGGGCGATGGCCGCACGGCGGGTTTCCACCTGTCATCGCTCTATTCCCCTTGGGAAACATGGGCCGAGATCGCGCAGGAGCATGCGCGCGTTGCCAAGGATCCTGCGCGCCTGCAGGTCTGGGTCAACACCAAACTGGGCGAGTCCTGGGAGGACCAGGGAGGTGATACCGTTCCCGCTGACCCGCTGATGGCCCGGCGCGAGGATTGGGGCAGCGACCTCGCCCCCGGCGTGGCCGTGCTGACGGCGGGCGTCGATGTGCAGGGCGACCGGCTCGAGGTGCAAATCGTCGGTTGGGGCCGTGACGAGGAAGCGTGGGTCATCGACTACCGCGTGCTCTGGGGCGACCCATCCGGCCCGCGCCTCTGGTCGGACCTCGATGGCGTGCTGAACGGCACCTATGGCGACCTGCCGGTTCGCGCCGTGGCAGTGGACACCGGCGGCCACCACACAAAAATGGCCTACGAATTCTGCCGCACCCGCCTCGCCCGCCGCATCTGGGCGATCAAGGGTCGCGGCGGCCCCGGCATTCCCGTCTGGCCCCGCCGCCCCACCCGCAGCAACAAGGCCAAGATCCCGCTCTTCATCGTCGGCGTCGATGCCGTGAAGGATGCCGTCTACGCCCGCCTGAAACTGATCGAACCCGGCCCCGGCGCCATCCACTTCCCCCGCCGCCTCGACGCCGACTATTTCCGCCAGCTGACTGCCGAACGCGTCGTCACCCGCTTTGAAAAGGGCCGCCCGATCCGCTCCTGGCAACCCAAGCGCGACGGCGAACGGAATGAAGCGCTGGACACTTTCGTCTACGCCCACGCCGCCCTGCACGGGCTGATTAGTATGGGGATGCGGCTGAACGATGAGTCGGAGAGCGTGGCGGGGGAGGCTACGGCGCGGGCGAACGAGACAAAGAGGGTGATCCGTTCTGTGTGGATGGCTTAGTGGCTCGTCACACTAGATACGCTTCCTGACTAAGATCTGGCATGCCATGCTTGGTCAATGTACCGCGATGCGATCAGTCTTCATCTTGGGCGGGTGCGGGTCCGCATTGCGAGGAGCCCACATCGGCGAGACCGAACCCTTGGTACGTGTGGCGATGCTCTCGGCCCTTTGCGGTCATTGGCTCAAAAATACTCAGTTCCGTGCAGCGTCCCTGAAGCAGATATCGCCAATTTTCCGAAAACCCGATAATGCGTATGGCCGTATTACTTGGCCTCTCTCAATTACTTTTGCAACATCTCACACTAACACGACGTCAAAAGCTATGTGTATGGCCCATGGTTTCGTACGTAGCCTAGGAGCTACCTATTGGATAGCTCCCAGGTGAACGCTTCGGGCTTCATACTCAGTGAACTCTAGAGAAACACCATCGTGCGCCAAAACATTATTTAGACGCCCCTCCCAGCAATCATCAACTCCTTCAGTTTGAAAGGATGATCGTGGCAACCAAATGTGTGGATAATACATCCGTACCATCATCATCGAAAAGCTAAGTGGTGACAGTTTCCTTCGCCAAGCCCATCTGTCATTGCCTAAAGTTCCAATATGAAAATGGGACGCGGGGTGTACAACCTCTCTATACTGGCTCTCCGAATACTCGAACCTGAACATCGGTACAGAGTGATGATAGTCAAAGCCGTCCGCTATGTGGTCGAGGAATTCTTCAGTTGTTATAACCCCAGCTTCAAGAAACTCCCGTAACTCGGTTAACTTATCGATCGCGTCTGGAACACCAGTAATCCAAGGGTTTGGAAAGAAGGCTAATCTCCATGACCTCGCGCTTGTCCAACTGTATTGAAAAAGCGCAAAATCTGTCAGCTGTATGTTGAAGTGCCTCAGAGCGAGCGCAGTTCGGTATATTTCTTGGTAGTTAGCGCTAGGCCTAAGCGCGATATCATTGAACTCAGGGCAAACTTTGAGACTTGATAAGTTGTAGGTTAACTCATCAAGCTTCGCCTCTTCAAAGAACGATAGGCATTGCCGAATGCTTGAATTAAAGTCTCCTTCGTTCAAAATTCGTCATCCTCAATCAACGACTGCATATCGTCTGCTGTGAGGTTTAGATCATCTTTCAGCTTACTAATTCTACTCTTTGCCTCCGCCATTCTGGCGTGCCTTTCCTCGAGATCTCGCTGGATTGTATTTAGCTTTGTCATGTTGGGCATTTCAAAGACTATATTTGGGGTATTTTCGCGAACACGGTCGATTTCCAGAATTAATTGACGGTATTGCTTACTGTTACACCCCAGCAACCGCAGCCACCCTTTTGAGCGTGTAAGTGCGACAAACAGCCTATTTCTACCTTGTCGAGTACGAAGAATGGCCCCGTCAGTCCCAACAACAATTACTGCGGCAGCTTCGTTGCCTTTTGCTCTATATACTGAGCTCAGCGTAATACAGTTCTCTACAATGAACGGTGGTTCATCGTAACCACTCCCAAGTAAGTTGTTCGACTCCAAATTGACGAAAGCGAGTTGTTTAGAAATCTCGCTCAAGTAGCCTCGTGCATGTCTGTCGTCCAATGCGATAACGAGTATTTCATGAGGCCTTAAACCTCGCGATATGAACTCCTGAATGCTCTTTACACATGCACTAATTTCTTCGCCAAAATTATCGAATATTAAAGTTTTCAAAAGAGGAACATCTTCTGGTGTATTTAATTTGGCAGGGCTGTTTCGAATTGGACGCTCAACGGTTACCTCGGTTCCAACTTCAAAAGTTCCTGAAACGACGTCATAGCCAACGTCCTCCCAATGACTTCGGTTTTCGAGCATTTGCACGGTATCGCCATAGACGCCGAAGCCGACCGAGT
>Ga0307487_1001432_pt1 | contig 16773 bp, 15 predicted proteins | sample CBIW12metaG_FD_203665 | JGI IMG/M metagenome (GOLD analysis project Ga0307487, IMG submission 203665) | Sea-ice brine microbial communities from Beaufort Sea near Barrow, Alaska, United States - CBIW 1.2 | ecosystem: Environmental > Aquatic > Marine > Coastal | place: USA: Alaska | collected... | reverse complement strand
AATGAAATGATAATTTTGATAAATACTTTAAAATACAACTCGTTTAGGTTACAGTTAAATTCGTAGTAGAACTATTAATTTTTAGAAGGATTAAAATTGATTACCCACAGTATTTCATATAGAGCCAGTTTTTTTTATGCTATTGATCATGTAAATATTTTTAATAGTAGTTACCTTAATTACGGTATGAATGACCTTACTGAAGATGATTCAATAATAAAGACTGAATTAGCGAAGATTTTATTTGGGAAGAAAAGGAAGTTAAATCAAGTTGTAGATAATCTGATTGAAAATTTCTATATTTGTATTGAAGAATGTCGTCTTGAACTTGATGAAATATTAAAATTAGTGCCTGTCTCTTGGGATATTGATATTGAAGAAGTAAAGGATAAAATAAATAAACATTTATTTAGCGATGGATGGAGCTCACAATGTGAAAGAAACTTCAGAAGTTTTATTCAATCGTTTATTTTAAATTCAAAATGAAAACTATATACTCCATATTATATGTCACTTTAAATTCTGCCTTGAAAGAAAGGATAGGAATTGGACTTTTAATATCTAATGGTGAAGAACATATTTTTAAGTATTCGTCTGATAAGTTGAATTCAATTAAAGGTTTGTTAGATTCTGAACGTTTTAATCTAATAAAGACCTACTTACATTCTTTAGAAAAAGACACTAATTTAGGTAAAGAGGTTAACGGAGAAATAGAAAATTGCTTTTTGAAGAATGATTGGGTTTCTGAAAGTTATATTTCATATTTGTCTAAATATTCTAATAATTTAATCCAATTCTCAGAGGTTCGAACCATTGATATTGATTTCGGAATGGATAATTTCAAAAGACTGTTTGAAAAGTATGTTTATGCTTTTGTTGATGAAGTTAAACGAGTTCCAAAAGAAGATATTTTTAAAAGGGTGAAAACACAGCTTTACCCTAAAATAGATATGAAAGTAAATGTGGATATTTCCTTAGATTCTAGTCATTTTGAAAATTTATTTACACCAATTGAAATCGACTTTATTGGGATTAATGGTGCGCCTGTTGCTGGTCAAACAATCGATTTCGAGAAGAAGCATTACTTCATGGAAAATGATGTAAATAGATTTATCGCTTTTACAAAAGCAATTGAATTAGAGAAGAAAACAAAGGGTAAGTATTTTATTTTAGGTCAAGAACCTGAAAATAGAAATGATAAAAATCATTCGCTTTGGAAACAAATAAGAGATACTAAATTTCTAGAATTTATAGATCTTGATGAAATTGATTTAGTTAAAGATTATATCGAAAAGAATGATGTAAAGCCGTTTTTTAGCTAATTCATTGTTTAATAGGCAATTTGATTAATTTCAAGTTATTCGATTCTGTTTCTTAGAACATTCCTAAGCCCTAAAATACATTTTAATCCTACTTCCCTTTCCCAAACTTACCTTTCACCCAACTCCAAGCTTTCTTAAACTTCCCAACAGTTTTCTTCTTGCCATTATCATCTACATAATTCTTGGTCCCAATCAGCAAAGCAATTGGTTTCAGTTCGTCAAATTCTTCACAAACCACCTTCAGCATTGCGGCAAAAGGAAGGAACAGAATCATTCCTGCGGCTCCCCAAACTGAAGCACCAACGATTATACTCAAAATAGAGGCAAGGGCATTGACATCCAAACTACTTCCTACGATTTTTGGTGTGAGGAAATTATCTGTCACCAATTGAACAGCCCAAAATAGAATGATTACTCCAACAGCTACCCAAATCGTATCGTAAGAAACCAATGCAAATACCGCTGGAATAATCGTTCCGATGGTTGTTCCTATATATGGAAGAATGGAGAAAGTGGCACCTAAGAATCCGAAAAAGAAGGGGTTGTCTAGACCGATAATCCATAATCCTATACTGTTGATTAATCCGACCAAATTGATAAGAATAACCATTCCAATAATATACTTTTGTCCGACCTGCTGAACAGATTTTAACATTTTAACGACTCTGGGTCTGTTTTCTACTTTAGCAAAACTAGCGAATGCATTCGTTAATCCTTTTCTATAAATTAAGAATAGGAAAGTGAAAATAATTGAGATAATAAAGCCAGCGAAAAATGCACTCGTTCCGCTGATGGACTTACTTAATAATGAGCCGCCTGATTCACTAACCCAAGTCTTGATTTTGTCAATTAAATCTTCTTTTTCCAAATCTGGTAGAAAAGGAACATGTTCATTGATGTATAAAGTAAGGTCAGTAAAAGCCGTCAGTATTTTTTCTTTAAAGTCTGAAAATTCGGATGATAATTTGATGAATTGAGTAGAAAACAGAAGTAAAATCCCTCCAATTATTATAAACACCCCTAGAATGGAAAACGTTACAGAAAGAGATTTATTGACTCCCCATTTCTCAAGTTTTTTTACTACTGGAAGAAGTATAAATGAAATCAGTAATGCTATACTTAGCGGAATAAGAACCGTTTTCGCCAAAATCATGATTGCGAAAAGGGCAAATATTGATGCTACAGCAAAAAATAATCTTTGGAAGGACAGCGTCATTGTGTATAGTTTTAAGAGTAAGTTTACTAGTGTTTTATCTGGTTTTCCTTAACCAATGATAATGCATTTATCGAGAATAAAACTACATCTTTAGATTGAATATAACTAATGTTCTTTTTGTGATTTATGCTAAATAAAATTAATTTTCGCTATTCTTGAAATAAGTTAAATTCTCTTTAAAAAACGTTCTATGTCCTCAGCTTGCAAATCTAAATTAGAAATCAAAGCCTGCATTCGAATTATAATGTCCTCATTTCCTAAAATCTCATTGTCATCAATAAATCGTTCGGTCAATAAATAATGCTCCAATTCATCAGCGTTATCTCCTCTGAATCGTGAGATTTCTCCATTTCTCAATGCTTGAAGTAGTAACTTTGGATCATTATTTACTTCATTGAGTTTGTCTGAAACCCTGTCGATGTATGATGAGGTAATTGCTCCAGAAGACTGTAAAACACCTCTGTCAATAAGAGTTGAACGTCCAACTTTATGTAGTTCCTGAAAGCGATTTAAAACAGTAATTCGATCAGAAAGTTGATTGAAAATTACTTCATCGAAATGTTCAATTTTTCCGTTGTTCTTGTGGTAACTTTCTAATTGGCCCCACGTTTTTAATCCTCTGTTTAAAGCAGAATAAAGCAATTCAAGGTCTTCTATTAAATACCAAAGATGAAGTTCACTGTTTTCTTGAGTTAGTAAATTAAATGCAGGAACAGCCAAGATTTCTCCATATTCTTTATGTGATTTCCCAATCGGTTTTGGAATGTCTTGCGTAAAAATTAGATTACTCAATTCAGGTTGAAATTGATCAACTTTATAAAATTCGTTTCCTTTACTGTTCAATTGAATTACTTTATGATCTAAACCTGTTGGAGCTAAATGCGCCATCCATTTTCCAACTTCATCTGCTTGTGCTGTAAAGTAAAATACTTGTCTGCCTTCTCGGCTAATTTCAATCAATGCTTCGATAATCGCTTTGGCACGTTCGTCATCGCTATTTGCCAAAAGTTCGTCTGCTAATAAAGGTAATTTGATTGATGATTCTACCGTTTCCACGTATGCTAATCTTACAGAAAGTAAAAGCTGAACACGCGTTCCTGTGGATAATTCCGATAAATTATAACTGCGTTTTAGTACTTTGTCATTCGCTTCAAAACTAGAACCTTCTTTTTCATTTAATTTCAATTCATAGCGTCCCAATGTTATTTTATTGAAGATTTCATTCGCACGTTTAAATACTTCTGGACGATTTTTATTTTGTGTTTCTTTCTTTAATTCGCTGATAATTAACTCTCCAGTTGTAGAAGCAAGATTTCTTTCATAAAGTAGATGCAATTCATCCAAAGCTTCTTCTTTTTCGGTGAGTAAATCTTCTAATTCGTGACCTTTCTTTTTGTCATTAATTAAAGTCTCTATTCCTACAATTTCATTTTGAATCCCTTCTTTTTTACTGGCTATTTCTTTATTCAAATTCGCTTTTTCTTTCGCTTCATCAATTGCTAAACCTTTAATCTCCTCTTCGTAATCATGGAATAAAGAATGTGCTTGTAATTGACTTTCTTGTTTTAGAAAAGCTTGTTCCGATGAATAGAAATCTTTCTCCAATATTTTAAATCCCGCTAATTGCTTAGTCAATTCTTGAATATTGTCTTTGTCCTTTTCATCTATTCCGATGGTTTGAAAAACACCTAAACGCCTGTCATTACTTTTTTCTTTTAATTGAAATTGCTGATTAATAGCCTCTTCTTTCTGTTGAATGATTTGTATTTCATTTTCACGAATACTTTCTTCTTTTTTCAATTCAGAGAAAGTCGCTTTGGCTTCAATTATATCCTTTGTTTCAGTTAGATTAGAATTGATAAAAAATGCATTGATTTTCCTTAATTCGTTTTCGTATTGTTCTTTTGCTTCGGAACTGTTCACTTCTAAAGCTTCTCGTTGAATAAACGCTTCTTGCCAATTTTTCACGTGAGTCAAAAACCAATATAAACTACTGAAGTCATTGGAACTACTTTCTGGAAATCCTGGAGAAGCTTGTAGTTTTTCTATCCAATGTTGACGAACAGCATTGAGCGAATCCATTCTGATTTGTAAATTCTTTAATTTAGATTGACAATCCTTCAATCTTTGACCAATTCTTTCTGATTCTTTTCCATCAGAAAGTTGAGCAATCAATTCATCAATTCGATTTGCTACATTTTCATTATCCCAACTTGATGGTGATTTTAATCCCGACTTTTTAAAGTCATTTTCGCGAATTTCAAGGGAATTTGATCCGTTTCCATTTGCTGATTTTGCAAATAAATAGGCGGCTACAAAAAGTGCTATTCCCAACAAAATCCCAATCCAACCAATGAAAAAAGTAGCAATCGCAGCGATTATTCCAGAAGTAGAAATTACAATTACTGTTTTTAGGGGAATTCCTTTGGAGTCAATTGGTTCTTTCAACCATTCCGCTAAAGTTTTAATTCCGTTAGTATAGATTTCAGACTTTATAGTTTCCTTTTGAAACTTTTTCGCTTCTACTTCAAGTAAATCAGTTTCTGAATTTAAAAATCTCTTTTCTCCCAAAACTTGATGCGCATCTCGCAACATTTTGTCTAATCCAGCAACATCTTGAATATTCAAATTCTTCCATTCTGAAGAATCAATTGAATCGTCAACACTATTTAAAGCAGTCTGCTCTTTTATTTTCTCTTGAATTAGCTGACTTTTGAAATCTGCAATGTTTCTGTCTAAATCTCCTAATTTCTCTAATCGTTCTTGAATCTCTAAAATTGTTTTTTCTTCAATTCCAGATTCTGAAATCTTTAACTTCTTTAATTCGTTTTTGCTCTTTTCTATTTCAGCTGAAGCTTTGTCAATTTTGATTATACATTCTTCAATTTCGTTTTCATATTCCTGAATTTGATTGTGTTCATTTCCAGTCAATTTTGTAATCGATTCTGGAAATTCATTAATTTGATCAGTCAGCTGTTGGTAAATCAATTTCGATTCAAGATATTCAGTAACTTTGGTATAAAAGTCATTCAGTTTATTCGCTAATTCAGCTTTTTCCTTTTCACTACTCAATAGAACAAGCGAATCTTCTTCTCTCTTTAAAGACTTTTGTTCTTCTCGAATAGCTCTGTATTTATTCTCTGAATCTTTAAATTTCTTAAAATCTGTCGCTCCTAAAGTTTGAATTCTATCAGAATAACCAAGCTCATTTTGTGCAGCATCTAAATCAAATCCACCAATCGATTGTTTAGCAATTTCCTTCGCTAAATCGTTTTCATCACCTTCCACAAAGTTGTGCAAAGCCAGCAAATAACGTTTGTGTCCTTCTAATGCTGGAAGTCCTTTTAGTTGTTCATCTATTCCGTTTCTTTCAGTGCGAATTCGACCAGAATCGATATCAATTTCCCAAGCATCATTGTCAATTTTAACAGAACCTTGAATGCGTAAACCTTTGGTGTTGTTGTGCCAAATCAATTCTTGAATCGCACGAGCAGTTGAGCTTTTTCCCGAAGCGTTTGGGCCAGTGATGATATTTACATTTGCCGCCAAATCATTCAAAGATTCCATGCCAGAAGGAAATCCCGGCATTTTACGAATTGATAGCTCTTTTATTATGTAAGGTGATTTCTTCATTGATTCTGTTGTTCGATTAGTTCTGTAAGAATGCGATTACATTCATTGAGAACATACTTTTCTGCATTATGATTTTCTTCAAGATTGAACCTTTCCGAAGTATTCAAAGGTTGATAAACGGGAGCTTGTTTAATATCAGAATGAATCGATTTCCATTGCAAAAGCAGTTTCTCTGAAAAATCAGTTGTCTCTCCATTATTTAAAGCAATAATTGTATTCGCTAAAATTCCCGCAGGAGAAGATTCCAAAGCCAATTCTTTTAAATTATCAACTTTCGGTTGGACATTAAATACGACTTTACGCACCGAAATTCGGGTTTCGATAGCATCAATTTCTTGATCATAAGCGTCGATTATTGGTTTAACCCAAGTTTCTAGTTCCTTGATTTTAATGTGCTGACCAACTAAATGAATGTCATAAATCAAAAATGAAACTTTCTCCAATTCCATAATTCTTGATTTTGCATCTGTATATAAAGTAGAAGTCAATTTATTCCTAACATCAGCCTCAGTAATTTGATCCGTAATATCAATCGCGATAGTTTCATACCTCACTGGCGATAAAGGAATATGAACTTTTTCAATCGAAGTAGGAGAGTGGACAGTCAATAAAACCGGCCCATGAATACCCGTTTCCTTCGAACTCAAAGCATGTGGAGATCCGGGATAATAAACCAAAGGTTCAGCTGCTCTCAAAATTTGAGGTTTGTGAATATGACCTAACATCCAAACATTCACAGAATGATTTACGAAATTATTCAAATCAATTGGCGCATAATTACTGTCAGGAACGCCAACATCTCCGTGTAAAAGTCCGATTGTCGTTGAACTAGAATCAATTCCATTAATATCGAAAGTCACCAATGGATCTTCATTGAAATGTCTTTTCGGAAAAGACCATCCCACAAATTGAATGTATTCGCCATTCTTAGCAAACTTTTTCATTTCCCAAGTTCCATTCTTTCCCAATAAATGAACATTCTCATAAGAATTAGAGTCGACCAATTGAGAAAGCACATCAAAATCATGATTCCCGGAAACCATAAAAATATCAATTCCTGCCGTTTTTAATTTCTCAAACCCAGTCTGTAAAGGTCCAATCGCTTCAAAGTAGCGGTTGTCTTGATCCACAACATCTCCCGTAAGCGCCAAAACAGCCACATCATTCATTATAGCATAATCAACGATTTTCGCCCATGTAGATTTCGTAGCGCTTTCGTCCGTATCCTGCTTAACACTTGATGATTTCTTCCCGATATGTATATCGCCCGTGATTAGAATTTTGAGTGCCATAAATTTGATTTAATTGAAAAACTTTTGAATTGATGAAGATAAGAGGATTGATTGATTTATACAAGTTGATTTAAGCGTGGAATTCTTATTTGTTGAATATCCTTTTTCCAAAATTATTCAGAATCTTAATTTTTTATTCTAATTATTTTCCTATCTTAATTTAGAGTTATGTCCAAATCTAAATCAAACGACATATAAATGTGGTGGAAAAGCTCCATCAATATTAACCTAAAATAAATAACCATGGGACAATCAAATGTTAAGAATTACTTACACATCGTGTTTAGCACAAAATACAGGAAAGAGTTTATAAAAGGCCCTATCGAAAAGGAATTGCATGCCTATCTTGGCGGTGTGTGCAACGCAATGGGATGTCAAGCCATAATTGTTGGTGGATATACAGATCACGTTCATATATTATGCAAGCTATCGAGCAGGGTTGCATTAATGGATTTACTTAGAAACGTAAAAGCTAAATCTTCAAAATGGATGAAAACGAAAGATGAGAGTCTTGAGAATTTCAGTTGGCAAAGGGGATATGCTGCATTTGCTTTAAGAGATAATGATGCTCCAATTGTGATAAATTATATCAAAAACCAACATGCCCATCATTCCAAGAAAACATTTAAAGAAGAATATATTCAACTTTTAGAAGATGAGAATATGGACTATGACGAGAAATATCTTTGGGACTGAAAAAAAACAAAAAAATCTTTAGTCATGGGATTAAAATCCCATGCGGAAATACACCCCCCCTTCAGGGTTCACTCAATGAAAATCCCAGCGGGATGGTGTATTTCCGCATGGGGTAAAACCCCATGTTTTCGATTTTATTAATTTCGATTTTATAGTTTTTCTATTTTATCTCCAAAATTCCTCGTTCTAAAATCTCATCCGTCTCTAAATCATTCCAATCAAAAGCTACATCTATATCTGCTGGAACGCCATTTTCAGCATAATTATTGTCATTCAAATCAAGCAATTGACTTATGCTAAATCGATAAGTCCAACCATTAGGAAGTTGACCACCATTTGGTAATCCTCCTCCACCTCCAGTTGCATCGCCAATCAGTGTGATATTTGGAAACGCTTTTGTTGCAACAGCAAAGAACGTTGTCGCGCTGTACGAACCTCTGTCAATTAACACGATTACTGGTTTCAAATATTGAACATTTCCATGCGGTGTTATATAGAAATTCTCTTTCTCTCCAAAATCATCATGCGCTTCACCATCTCTTGTAATACTATAACCAACCAATGTTTTTGACTGAGTAAATCTTCCCAATAATTTCGGAATATTGAAGATACTTCCTCCACCGTTTTCACGCAAGTCTAAAATAATTCCTTTGGTGTCTTTATATCTTTCTAAGACCAAGTCCATTTGTGCATCGCTGAAGTTTGACATAAAACTTCCATAGCGAATATATCCAACTTCGCCGTTGCTCAAGAAGTCGTGTTTTAAAGCTCCTGTTCTCCATGGGTCTGTGAGGTAAAATTCATCAATTGTTCTTGCACGATAATTCTTTGCTCCATTGAGTGCTACATTATAAACCGAAACATTAAAAGGAGAAATCAAGTTCGTGTGATCATCCTTTAATTCGTTTAGCATAGAAGCTAAAACGGTGAATAACTCCACTTCTGATGAATTTTCATTCAGCATAGGACGATACGTATCTCGCATTTCATTCCAATCGATGTTTTTCAATTCAAAGTAGCTGTATTTCTTATCGACTTCATTCCATAAATAATTGAAATTATCTAACGGATTTGCTGAACCCATATCTTTTTTGAACAAAACTTTCTCACACGAAGTCAAAAGTAAAACCGATATTATTAAAAGTAAATGTTTCATGATTTATTTTGTTTTAGCGTGAAAATAAATTGTGTATTTAAGCTGGTGACTCGCCATTTGAAAGTCCTCAAATTTCCCTGGAGCATGCGCTGCTTCCCAAACGTAGGATAAGCTTGTGGCATTCCCATTCGGAAGATATTTGATGTATTCTACTTGTGTTTTTAATCTCCAACCATTCAGTGACCATTTATAATTTTCAAAAGCCCATTCAACTGGATTGGTTTCCATTCCATTTAATTCACTATCATAGGAATAAGCATAGCCGGGACGATAATTAAAGTTCAAAACACCAACATTAAGTAAGATTCTTAAATCTCTTTTTACAGGTTTTAAAGTGGGTTTCCAGAACCAAAGATTCAATTGCTTAGTTTCTGTTCGAGAAACATCAAGTGACCATTGCGCTGATGCCATTAAATTTGAAATATTTTCCAAACCCATAGTATTGTTTTGTAAATCAGGATTAGCCCTCACGTTTTGAGTACTCACAATTGCTCCTCCAACTTTCGTGTTGTATTTAATGTCCGAAAGCGCTTCAATTTTCCATAATTCTTGGTAGAATATTTGAAACTTTCCATAACCTGCAAAGCTTCCCGGTTGAATGAAATCACTTTTTGGAACGCGTGCAGTTTGAGCACTAATTCCAATTCCTACTTCAAATAAACTTTCTCGTTTTTCTGAACGCATCAATCGAGCTGAATTCAATTCAATTCCAATTCCGCTATAAAATAGGGGAGAAGTGGCAAAATCTCGGTAAATAGGATTCGTTAATCCAAAAGAAAATGTAGTGTAAATTTCTTTTGGAAGTTGCGTTTCTGATAAACTATCTCTTTCTTGACTGAAACTTTGAAAGCTTCCAAAAAGAAATAATAAAAGAAATGGTTTTATTAGTTTATTCATTTTATCAAAATTGAAAATTAATGTGCTAATTTAGAATATTTTATTTTAAACTAAAGTAATTTTATATTCTTCATATATTTTTACTTTTTCACTCCTTCAGCCGCTTTTCCACCTTGATAATTAGTTCCCTTAATTTCCATTAAATAAGTTACAATTTGAGCTATTTCAGTAGGAGTAAGAATATTTTTGGAAGCTGGCATTCCTTTAGGAGCTCCATTGATAATTACATCAGAAATATCTTTTGCGCTACTTCCGTAGAACCAATAATCATCTGTTAGATTTGGACCAATCATTCCTTCTCCATTATCTCCATGACACATAGCGCATCGGTTTTCAAATAATTCTTTTCCAAGAGAAATGTTATTGGTATTCTTTGCTAAATCTCGAACTATTTGCTCACTATTTTCAAGATATACTTCCTGTGCTTCATCCTCTTTTTCAATCTTTTTCTTTTGAACATTATTGATTTCTATTTGAGCCTTACTAATTGGGATGTTTTGCAAGTAAGCAATCAAAGCAGTAGCTTCAGATATAGGATGTGTGTAAACGCCTTCCTTATCTATTTCTTTTTTTAATGAATTCGCTTCCTGATTTATAGTTTTCCAAGCAGTTTCAAAATCCGCATCTGAAATACTTATATCTTTGAAAACATCTCTTAAAACACTTTTTTCAAGATTTGTAGTTAACAGTTTTTTGAATGAAGGCATCCTTGTACCCGGATTTACATCTTTGGGATTAATTAAAAGTGAAGCGATAAATGTTGATGATTTTAATCCACCATAACCATCCAAACTTTTCTTTCTTTTATTTTCATCTTCAACATTGAGCACATGACAACGAGAACATTTTTCATTTTCAAATACTTGCTCTCCATACTTCACCAATAAAGTTCTTGGAGAATTTTCATCGTATTTGGAAATTTCTTCTGATGAGGAATTAAAATTCAAGGAGATGAATAGAATTCCTATTAAGAATAGTGAAATATTAAAGGTTGTATTTGATTTAAACATTCTTTTTTAAAATTTTTAATTGATTAATGGAAATAAATTTTTGCTTGCCTTTCTTATGTTTTATACTTTCCCAAACAAGCTTTCCACATCCCTTATAAGAAATGATAGGCATACCAGTTTCTTCAATTTTTATGACAATTAGATTATCTGGTTCATATCTTAAACCAACCTTATTGCGTTGAGTTATTTTAATCTGATATTTTTCATTAAACTCATCAATGGCATCATGACACTTTTCAGAATTTCCTAATAATTTCAAGTTGAATTTTTCCTTTGCATAAACCTCTCCTATACTTCCTAATAAATGACCGTCAACTGTGAATTTTCTATTGTCCTCTTTGTAATTGTCTTCAAGTTTCTTGACAATGTCCCACAATTCTTGGATAGTCTCTTGTAGTTCTTCTGCTTTCATAAATTTGCATTAGATTTTAAGGTTAAAGATACAATGATAATTAGAGTTTGTTCATTATTTATAATCAAAACCATCCGCTCTAAAAACCACTCGTAAACAACCCACGCGCTCCTTTAATCCCACATTTTTGATATGTATTATAAGCCTGAGCAGCTCTTTCATCAATTTGAGCTCCAGTTTCATTAAGCACATATCCATTTAAAGCGCCATGTAGAACGTATGCTTCGGGAGCCATTAAATGTGTTGTCCATAGAACAGGATTAGCATTGGCGTTTTTGATGTGTTCCTTGAAATACGATTTAGAATAACAACCTAAAATCATGACATCTTTAGGGTTTTTGTTTTCTTTGAATTTAGGATTCACATCAAAATCCATCAAACCATTGTGACCAATATAAACGAATAAATCAGCGCCTCCACCAAATTCAAATTCTTGATTTTTGTATGTGATTTTTTCTGGAAGTTGTCCATTCGAACTAAATAAGAAATTTTCCGTGCATTCTTTAATATTCCAACCATTGTAGGCATCTGCCAATAAATAAATGTCTTTGGTTTTATGTTTGAAAAGAATTCGCTCTAAAATCATTGGATTTTTTGATTCTAAATCTGAAACAAGAACCCAGTCTGTTGTTTTTTTATCAAAGAAATTACGAACTCCATATCCAGCTCCCCAATATAAATTGGTATTTGGTTTTGTGCCATCTCCTATAGATTTTGGAACAGGAACAATTCCCTGAGAATCATTATCGCATAACGCTACAAATACATGAATGAGTTTCTCTTGAGCAATTAATCCAGTTGAAAAGAATGTGATTGCTATAGAGATTAATAACCATTTCATAATTCTAGCTTACTTTTAGTTTACACTACTGTTAACTAGTTTATAACCAATAAAATCAGTGTTTATTATCTGGATGAGGTTTTTAAATAAATAAAACGTCTGAGCTGAAGTAAGTTGAAAGTTGACTTATTTAGAGAATATCTTTTATTTTGAATTTAAATCATCAATTTCCAATTCAACAATTACCTCGTTTCTGCGATTGAGGACTTCAAAAGGTGGATTATAACCTAAATAGAAAAAGTGATCTGTGTAAGCAATTCCTTCCGTATCCAAAGCATCTGTTAATTCCTTTTTATACTTTTCAATTTTTTCATTACTGGACCAACCACCGAAAGTAATTGCAGCAACAGTTTTGGCTGGTTCCTCCTTAAATTCTATACCTGACTCATTTGGTTTAGGCAAGGTTTCTTTTGATTTATTTTTAGGAACCATGAACATCATCGTTATGGAGTCCTCTAAGGCCATAGCAACGGGAGAAGTCATGGCGATTTTCTCATTCTTTTCGTTACCTCCGAAAATGTATCCAGCTAAAATACTAAATCCTTTACTCGATGCTTCTTTGTATTCTTTATAGGGTAATTTCACGGATGTAAATAATGTTGCTTCGTAAGAACGCACCTCAAAATGGTCGTATTTTTTGATTACAGCATAAGGATAAGTCTCTGATTTACTTGATGCACTCATAGCGTAAATTTGTATTGAAACGAAAATGGCAAGGATAACTCCGATTATGATTAAGACTATTTTCATATGTTCTATTGATTGAGTTTATTACATTAAAAACAAAATAGAAAGCATTTCGTTCGATAGCATTATTTAAATTTCTTACAAAGACTGTTTAAACCAGCTTCTCGCTAATGATTCCCACTAAAAAGCCTAATGTTGCTCCAAGAGAGGTTAAGTAGCTTTTACTTAATTTACTTTCTGGAATAATATCTTGAATCAATAAATAAAGAATTCCACCACTCGCAAAGTTCATTAAGTGTGCTGTTAAGTCTTGGTGATTACTCAAAAAGTAATGACCGATTAGAGCTCCAACAATTCCAAAGAAACTTAAGAAAAAGAAGATGATTAATGTCTTTTTTGGAGTGAATCCGCTTTGTACCAAATCCCTAAATGAATTAAAAGCTTCGGGTAGGTTTTGGAGTCCGATAAATACGGCCAATAACATTGCCATATTTGGATCGATAACAAAAACAGCACCCAGAGCAATAGCTTCAGGTACAAAATCCATCATCATTGCCAGGAGAGTAGCCGTCTGACCTCCCTTTTTTGCCAAGTAACGATCAATAAACATGAATGATAATGCCCCTGCTAGAAAAGATAAAGCCATAGGAATTAACTCCAATTCTTCCAGTGCTTTTGGAATCAGAACCAAGGCTAATGCCGATAAAATAATCCCAGCACCAAACGACATCATCGTATGTGTGATTTCATATTTAACTGGTGTTTCTTTTATGTGGTGATTAAAGTAATTCGCTAAAAGTCCACCAATAAAAACAGTAATTCCGGCTAATCCTGAGAAAAAAATTAGTTCTAGTATCATAAGAGTGAAGTTATTCTTTTTGACGAGAAATTACAAACGAAATTAACATCGAAAATTTAAGATCTATTGAGAATAGACTATAAGATAAGGAATAGAGGTCTAATTGGAAAGAAAAAAGGAAAGCAGAACGTGAAATTCTGCTGGATGGATTCATGTATTAAAAGTAGATTATTTTGATTGAACCATAATATTCAAAGCATCAGACAACCTCAAACTAATAGCAAAATCATTTAAACGAATGGCAATTGGATCGCCAAATGGAGAAATTGAACGAATTTCAAATGGAGTTCCTGGAGTTAAACCCATTTCAATCAAACGTTGGGAAACCTTACTGTGTCTGATCTCAGTAATTATTCCGCTAGCTCCTTTACGCAATGTTGTGATGCTTCTATCTTCCATAACACAAAAATAGAGTAGAAGAAGGTTTTCTGCAATACCATTAACAGGGTATATTGAATGAGTCTAAATAAGAGAGGCTTAACCGCCAAGTTGCAAAGGTATCGCAGAGAGTTCGCAAAGTAAAGGGAAATAAGGTGTTAAAGGTTACGCAAAGATTCGCGGAGAGGTGCTGAGTTTTTTCGCGGTGGTTCCTAAGAAAAAAAGTGTGAATATATTTTGCACATTTAAAATTTCCTCCCTCTCTATCTCCCTCCAGAAGGGAGAGGTGGCGATTACCTCCGATTAAACATCTAACTCTGAATTTAGACTTTTAAACCCAATATTACTTTTCTTTTTTATTCTTCTCCGTGACCCTCTGTGAAAACCCTCCTTTATCTCTGTGTAATAACCAAGTGCCACAGGCGCTCTTTGCGAATCTCTGCTCCTTTGCGAAACTCCGCGTAATTCTTTTTTTTTCCTTATTCCCTCAAGTAAACCGACTTCCCTTCCTTCACAGTCTCCACAACCTGAATGTCCTTAATACTCCCAGCTTCAACTTTCAAAGGATTCTTATCCAGAATCACAAAGTCAGCGAGTTTTCCTTTCGTCAATGTTCCTTTCAAATCTTTATCAAATAATTCATAAGCAGCATTGCTCGTTATCGCTTGAATTGCTTGGTATGGCGTAACTCTTTCGTTTTCTCCAATGATTGCTCCTGAACGAGAAATACGATTTACTGCGGACCAAATTGTAAATATTGGGTCAATTGGCGTTACCGTTGCATCAGAATGATTTGTTGGTTTTAAGCCCATTTTAATTGATGTTGCCATTGGACTCAGGAAATCTGCTCTTTCTTTTCCTAAATTTTCAACATGAACATCACCCCAGAAATAAGCGTGATTTGTAAAGAATGAAGGTTGCATATTGTATTCAACAAACTTTTCCAATTGATCTTGTCTAGAAAATTGAGCGTGAATAATAATCGTTCGGCGGTCTTTGTTTAATGGATGATTTAATTCTTCACATGCGTTTTCGTGTGCTGTGAGAATCATGTCAACCGTTGCATCACCGTTACAGTGAATAAATAATTGATTGTTGTTATCATAAGCCGTCAAAAATAATTTATCGATTGCTTCTTGCGATAAACTAGGTAATCCTCTACATTGATGCGCACAACCCGGAACTTCTGTTAAGAAAGGCTTAGTGAAAAAAGCTGTTTTCCCTTGTGGCGAACCATCTGCAACAATTTTAGTTCCTTGAGTTTTAAAACCGTTTTTGTATTCTTTAAAAACTAAAGTAGAATCGTTAATGTTGTCATCTAATTCAGAATATCCAGCCAAAACAACTAAGTCAATTTTCATTTTTCCAGCATCTGCTTGGTCTTGGTAAAATTGAATCGTGCTGCGTCCAGTCATTCCATCATGAGCAGTCGTAATTCCATTTGCTGCATAATAATCTTGCGTTGTTCCGAAATGTTCTGCTTGTGCAGCTGCCATAACTCCCATCATTTTCTCAACGAATGGATACATTGCAGTTTCTTGAACCAATCCCGTTGGCTCTGTTGAATTAGGGAAACGTTCGATATTCCCTCCATCTGGATTTTTAGAATCTGCTGTAACTTCAAAAACTTCCAAAGCTTTTGAATTCGCAACGCCCATGTGTCCACTCGTGTGTTGCAAGTAAACTGGATTGTTCGGCAAAACAGCATCAAGCTCTTTTTTATTTGGGTGACGCTTTTCTTCTAATTGTCCATCGTCATATCCCCAACCGTAAATCCATTCTCCATCAGGAATATTATTGTCAGCTTTGTATTGCTTCATTTTCTCCATCATGGCTGGAATGTTATTCACATCTCCAACAGGTGCTGGATTCAAATCAACTTGTCCCATCGTGTTCGAAACCATTCCGAAATGAGAATGTGGGTCGATAAATCCAGGAAGCATTGTTTTTCCTTTCAAATCGATTTTAGTCGCATTTCCATACTTTTCTTCAGCGTCTTTTTGGCTACCGACAAATACAATTTTACCTTCTTGTTCAACAACTGCTTCAACATACACAACTTCATCTGTTTCCATCGTGAGAATTTCACCATTGAAATACATTTGGCTTGCAGTCTCTTCTTTTTGAACTGTTTCTTTCTTTTCTTCTTGACCGCAGCTAGAAACTATTGCTAGTAAAAACAGTGAATAAATAATTTTTTTCATCTCTCTAAATTTTGTGTTCTGTTAATTTTTAAAATATAAATTTGTACACTACATGACAAAAATATAACTCATTAAAAACTAACAAAATAAGCATGTAAAAACTTGTTTAAAAGACTGGTATTCAGTATCTTAGATGAATAACTTCAATCATTTATCTATGAAAAAGAATA
>Ga0307487_1001428_pt1 | contig 16784 bp, 12 predicted proteins | sample CBIW12metaG_FD_203665 | JGI IMG/M metagenome (GOLD analysis project Ga0307487, IMG submission 203665) | Sea-ice brine microbial communities from Beaufort Sea near Barrow, Alaska, United States - CBIW 1.2 | ecosystem: Environmental > Aquatic > Marine > Coastal | place: USA: Alaska | collected... | reverse complement strand
AGACGAGCACGAGAAGACCATGTTCGTGACAGAGACCAGCAACGGCTTTGGCAAGATCTGCGCGCGGGCCCAGCGTCAGAGCATCGGCGAACTCGATAGCGAGCATGGCACCCCGGCCCCGGACATCCGCTACGGTTCTTGTCGTTGACAACAATGGCTCCAGAATGCGTCGCGCCGTGGCTTCGATGCGCAGCGCATTGTCGATCAGGCTTCCATCCTCGAACGCCTCGAAAACACCGAGGGCGGCCGCGCAAGCGAGAGGGTTTCCGGCATACGTGCCGCCCAGACCGCCAGCATGCACAGTATTCATCAATTCGACTCGCCCCGTGACGGCGCTGAGCGGCAACCCGCCAGCGAGTGCCTTCGCCGTAACCGTGATGTCACCAGCGATCTGCTCATGGTTGCTCGCGAAAAGTTGACCGGTGCGGCCGATGCCGGCTTGGATCTCATCGAGCACCAGCACAATGCCGTATTTCGTGGCGATGTCTCGAAGGCCCGGGAGGAAACCGGGGGAGGGAACGATGAACCCACCCTCGCCTTGAATCGGCTCAACGACCATCGCTGCAAAAGTTTCGGGCCCATTTTCCACGAGAATTCGCTCGACCGCGGCCAGAGCATCGGGCGTGGAATTTTCGGCGCCGGTTGGCCAGCGCAAGGGTGCTGCGAATGGTGCGCGGAAGACTTCGGCGGGGAAGGGCCCGAAGTTCAGCTTGTAGGGGTTCTCCTTCGCCGTCATCGCCATGGTGAGCAGGGAACGGCCGTGATAAGCATCGTCAAAGACGAGAACCCGTGTGCGACCAGTTGCCGCCCGGGCAACTTTCACGGCATTTTCGATAGCCTCGGCGCCGGTGGAGAACAGCGCTGTGCGCTTCTCAAAGTTGCCGGGGGTGCGCTCATTGAGCCAGCGGCATACGGCTGTGAAGGAGTCATATTCGGTCACCATGAAACAGGTGTGGGTGAACTTGGCCAGCTGGTCACTCACGTGCGCCTGTACCCTGGGGTTGCTCGCCCCAACACTCGTGACCGCAATGCCAGAGGCGAAGTCGACAATCCGGTTACCGTCGACATCCTCCAAAATCGCGCCCTCAGCGCGGTTGATGAAAACGGGCAGAGCAACGCCGAAACCACTCGTCACCTGCTTCTCGCGTTCTTCGTGCAGCGCTATCGAGCCAGGGCCGGGGATTGCCGTTTTCAGTAGTCGGGTCTGTGTGAGGGGAGCCAGGGTCATGGGCTCAAGTTAGCAATCGGTCGAGCCCTCGACATCGGATGTATTATCCAATTAGCTGCATATTTTGGTTTGAGTATCCAATGCCGTGAGAGAACGGATGTTTTGATCGTGATCAGCCTGATGCAGCTCTGCGAAAGACTGGGAGCCGGCCTGCAACCGGTGGGTAACACGAGTGTGGGCACGCCGGTCCTGACCGGTGTTCACCTCTCCGAACTGGATGATCCGACCCCCTACCTGGAGGGGGGTGAGTTGCTGCTCACCACCGGTATGCCTCTTGGCGTGAGCAAGGAGGCCGAGAGCAGCGCGAGGATTCACCGCTATGTCGATCGGCTTGCCGCCCATGGTGTTGTCGCGCTCGGATTAGGACTCGGTGCCGGCACGGATTCCGTGCCGGTCGAACTTGAGGCGGCGTGCGCCGCTGCAGAGATCCAGCTGCTTGTTGTGCCGGACGGGAGTCCGTTCATGCATGTGGCCCGGGCCTACTGGGATTTGGTTGGCAAGACCGCCCAAGCGGATCTGGTGGCCAGCCTCAGCCTGCAGACTTCGCTCGCCCAGGCGGCCACTCGGCCCGAGTCGGTGGCGGCTGTCGTCAACGTTCTCGGCACAGCTTTGGGCGGGTGGGCTGTTTACCTACCGGCAGATCTCTCTGCTGAAACGTACTGGCCGCTCAGCGCAAGCCACATCCTCCCGCAGCTCAGACTCGAGACGAAGCGATTCGATCTCGCTGGGACCCGCTCGGCGGCAAGCTTTGCGATGCTCGGAGTGGACGTTCTCGAGTATTCGATCATCGACGGCTCACGCACCGCCGGTTTTCTGGCCGTGTGCGCAGGGCGCCCGTTGCGTGCGGCCGACCGACAACTTGTGCTGACCGGGTGTATGTTGCTTGCTGTCACGGCTCAGCGTGAGTGGCAGCTCACTCGCGCGAATTCGATCGTCAGCAGTATCGCGGCTACCCTGCTGGTGAACGGCTTCGTGGATGCCGCCCGGCTGGTGGCGGAAGATCTCCCCGGGGCACCGTTGGCCGAACGGATGCAACTTCTTGCCATTCGAGGGGACGATGCTGAGGGGCTTTCAACTGCGGAGCTTGGAGAGCAGCTCGCGAGAATGGTCGCAGGCGCGGGGGCGGAACGCGTTCGTCAGAGTATTCGTCGCTCGCGACTGAGGTGTACCACCGGGGGACTCACCTATCTCGTCCTTGAATCGGCGTTGAATCCGAGCGAGTACGGTTCGACCGAGGCTGCCGTGCAGGGAGGGGACTATGCGGGGGTGCTCAGCCGACCGATGCTGCTGAGCGACCTTCCAGGGAGTGTGGATGATCTGCGCCGAGCCTGTCTGACCGCCCCCGTTGGCCGGCTATCGGCCAGCCAGAGCCTGTATGACTCTCGAGCTGCCGGCTGGGTGGCATCGCTCATCACCTACCGCCGGGCCGACCTCGTTGGCACTGTCAGAAGCTATCTTCGGCATCGCGGTCAATGGGAGGCAGCGGCGCGCGAACTGGACCTGCACCGCAATTCCGTGCGACATCGCATCGGCATCGCCAGGACGCTCATCGAAGCAGATCTTGACGACCCTGATGTTTCGGCGGAACTGTGGTTGGCCTTGCGTGGCGGTGACGCGTCTTAGCCATCCGAGAGCTGAGTCGGTGCAGCCCGCCTACAGACGAGCGGCTTATCTCCAGTGCGACGCCACGTCGCGCTGGATAGGTGACGCCGTCGAACTCATCGGTGTGGCATTTCTGCTCGCGAGTTGCGCCGGCGCGACCCATCGACCGGGTTCAAGCAAATGCCGTGGAGCCGGGTGAGTATGATTACGGTCAATCTCTCAAACGAGCATAGGAAAATGATGGCAACCGGCGAAACGCAGATCGACAATGGTATTTTTCGCGTGACCAAGTGGACGATTGAACCCGGAGATGCCATTCCCATGCACGTTCATGAATATGAATATGCGGTCGTGCCTCTGGTTAGCGAAACCATGCACGTGGTGAATGCAGATGGTTCAGAAGTCGTCGCTGAAATTCGCAACGGCCAGAGCTACACTCGCCCCTTCGGCGCCGAACACACCGTCGAGAATCGTGGGGCGCGTACTATCGAATTCGTTGAGGTCGAAAAACTCGTCTAACTCCTGCTGTTACTGGGTTTGATAGTCAATCTTGTCTTGCAGCGCCAGCACATCATCTTGAAATGCAAGGTACAGGTTCGCGATCGTGGCGGTGCTGCTGATCGATGTGCCCAGTAGCTCCTCGCATTTGTGCAGTCGGTACCGAATCGTATTGGCATGAACATACAAATGCCGCGCACTTCTTCCGACGTCCTGGTCCAGCGCTAGATACACGATCAAGGTTTCGATCAGGTCACTGTCCAGGTTGAGCGTCGCGACGAACTTGCGCAATTTGTCTTCGAGCTGCGGCGCCTCACGTCGTGCCAGCAGCCAACTGGCGAGGTCGACCTCGTCTAACCGCACCACGGTGCGTTGCGCTCCGGGGTGGCGACCGGCTTGAGTCGTGCGGCGCCGGGCTATCTCCAGTGCCGTCTCGGCCTCGCGGAACGCAATGGGGGTACTGGCCAGTTCGCTGAACGGTTCCGAGGTCCCGACGACGAGTTCGGTTCCCGCCAGGGAGAGCCATTCCGCCAGGACGGCAGAGTCGGCGACCAAAGCGTGGATGCTCGCCATGGTTCGTGACCCCCCGCCGTTCTCATCCAGCAGCAGGCCCAGACCGCCCAGCGCCGCCTCCTGTAGGAGGGCCTCGATGAGGTGCTGAGCGGCAGGATCGCCGGAAGCAGTGGAAATAGCGACAGCCCGCAGCGGTTGATATGCGGTGAATCGAAACGGATTCATCCGATTCCAGTAGCGATGTTCTCGCGAGGGCGAGATGCCGTCCTGAAGGGCCACCAACAACTGTGCGTTTTCGTACAGCTCGCGTGAGAGACCGATCTGTGTGATTCCGTTGATCGCCCCCAAGAGACGCTGAGTGGTCTGCAGCAGCACCTCACCGAGGTCGTCGAGCATGGTCGAATTTCGGCTCGCGAGCACCAGCCGGTAGGTCTTTCCGCGCAGAACCAGGGATTTTCCGATCGCATCCCAGCGCCCGACGGTGAACCGCTCCTGAACGCCTCCGGAACGCTGCATTTCGGTCCACATGAGGCGAATCGGACCTTCACCGGCCGAAGCGACGACACGACCGGACTCCTCATAGAGCACCGCCGACCCTCGGCACGACGAGGCGAGCTTTGCGATGAGGGCGTCGATCGGTTGTTCCGAAGACATGCTCTGCAGCAGCTCATTCATGAACCAGGCCGCGCGTTTGAGCAAATAGGCATCAGCAGAAAGTTTGGACTGGTTCACGAAGTTCTCGACGGCATAAAACGGAACCTCGGCGGCCACGGTGTACAGCGGGAAGTTCTCCGATCGGGCTGCCGCGATCAGGGCGGGCGGAACCGACGCAAAGTGCACCCCGACACCAAAGAACATCGCGGTGGTCTTGGCCTCCTGCATATCCCTCACCAAGGACAATGCTTGCGCATCATCCCGCTCGTGGCCGATGAAGAGCAGGCCCGTGGTGAGCAGGACCGTTCCAGGCTCGACCCACCGCCCCGGATCTCCAAGTTCACTCGTTCGGGCCGAGAGAACCACGGTCTCAAGATTGCCGGCGACGACAGGAAGAAGTCCCAGCGCCGCTTCACCGACGACCTCACCGAGTGTTATTGACACAGAGAATCCTAACTTTGTGAAGTCAAACGTGCTGGCGATCTGTTCTGGATCGGCAAAAGTCGACAGAGCAGGCCGGTGCGTTGGAGTTTATCCAAAGAATGACGCTCAGCGTTGCACAGTCTCCAGTGACAGGGTTTGCGGTCGTACGCATACTTGACCACAACCCGATCAGTCCGGAGGACACCTTATGTCGCAAGTCCGAGTCGCCGTTGATGTCGGCGGCACCTTTACCGACGTTTGTATTTTTGACGAGGAATCGCACAAGATCCGTGTGACGAAAGTTCCATCCACGCCACAGGACCCCCTCATTGCCGTCATGAACGGCGTGGCGCGCGCGAATATCGACCTGGCCGATGTCACGCTTTTCTCCCACGGAACCACCGTCGCCACCAATGCATTGATCACCCGCAACTTTCCACCGGCAGCGATGGTCACGACCAGGGGTTTCCGGGACGTCATCGAAATTCGCGACGGTACCAAGGACGATCTGTGGGACGCGTACAAGGACGTCTCAGGGCCGTACATTCGTCGGCGCGATCGCTTTGAGGTCTCCGAGCGCATCGACTACGCGGGCAACACTGTTAAGCCCCTGGATGAAGCGGATGCCCGCAGGGTCGCGCAGCTCCTGCGCAAACGTAATGTCAACACGGTCGCGGTCTGTTTCATGAATTCCTATGCAAACCCGCAGAACGAGATCCGCATGCGGGAAATTCTCGAGGAGGAGTTGCCGAACGCAACAGTGTCGACCTCGGCCGAGATTCTGCCGGAAATATTCGAGCACGACCGCTTCAATACCACGGTGGCCAATGCCGTTCTCGCCCCGCTGGTGTCGGGCTATGTCAACCGCCTCTCCGACCAGCTCAAGGCCGGCGGATACACGGGCGACTTGCTTGTACTGCACTCCGGTGGAGGATCGATGACGCCGCGCATGGTCGAGCGTTATCCCGTACGCCTGGCCGCGTCGGGAATCGCGGCCGGCGCGATCGCCGCCAAACATGTTGCTCAGCAGTGCGGCTACGAAAACGCCGTTGGACTGGACATGGGTGGAACATCGACGGACATCGCGTTGGTCCATGGCGGCGAACTCCGCATCACCAAGGAATGGCAGGTCGAGTACGGCCACCCGATCATCTTCCCCAGCATTGATGTGCTGACGATCGGGGCCGGCGGCGGCTCGCTCGCCTACATTGACATCGCCGGGTCCCTCCGAAACGGTCCCCAGTCCGCCGGTGCTGATCCAGGACCGGCCTGTTACGACACCGGGGGCGACCAGCCAACGAACTCCGACGCCAACGTGGTGCTCAACCGCCTCGGTACGTCGCTCGCGGGGGGCGTGAAGAAACTGAATAAGGACCTCGCGGCGCAATCGATCAAGGCGATCATCGGCGATCCGCTTAACATGCCCCTCGCGGAAGCCGCGCACGCGGTCATCCAAGTGGCGAACGCAAATATGGCCGACGCTGTGCGCCTGGTCTCGATCCGCCGAGGGCACGACCCGCGCGATTTCGCTCTCGTGGCCTTTGGTGGAGCCGGTGCGCTGCACGGGGCCGAGGTCGCCCGTGAACTGAACATACCAACGGTCATCATTCCGCCAAACCCGGGCGTCGCATCTGCTCTGGGATGCCTGCTCGTCGATATTCGTCACGATCTGTCGAGCATGTTCACCGGAATTGCCGCTGATGCAGACACCGATGCGTTGGAGGGCATGTACACCTCGTTGGAGTCCGAAGCGATGGCACGTTTGCGTCAGGAACGCGTCGCGGACGAGAACGCCCTGCTGCAACGCCAAATCTCCATGCGGTACCTGGGTCAGTGGCGTTCATTGTCGGTCAGCATCGGCTCGGGGCCCACCGCCCTCGCGGAAGCGGTGGAAACGTTCCATGAACAGCACGAACGGGAATTTGCCTTCAGCCAGAAGGACCAGCCGGTCGAGGTGTACCAGCTGCACCTCACCGCGATAGGGAAAACTCCAAAGCCGTCGTTCAAACCGGCCGTGGAACTCAACGCAGATCCCGGTACTCCTCGCGAAGTTCGCCCCGTCTACTTCGGCGAACTGGGGTGGGTCGAAACCCCCGTGTTCGAGCGTGACGACATGCCGGCCGGTGCCATGTTCAGCGGCCCAGCCGTCATCGACCAATTCGACTCGACCACCGTGATTCCGCCTGAAACCACTGCAGTAATAGACGAATGGATGAATATCCTCATCCACCTGAAGGAGATCTAATGTCGGGAACAATCGCCGCACCATCGGCGGCCACTACCACTCTGGATGCGGTCACCTTCGAGGTGCTCAAGAACGCCTTCGCAACGAGCGTTGATCTGATGAGTGAACAGATTCTGCGCACCTGCTACTCCTTCGTGATCTATTCGCGTGATTTCTCGTCGGCGTTGTGTGACGCCGAGGGAAACACGGTCATGCAGGGCAGCGGCGATATCGCCGTGCACGTGGGCACACTGCATTTTCAGTGCAAGGCGGTGCTCGAGGAATTCGGAACCGACATTAATCCGGGTGACGTCTTCGCGATCAACGACCCGTACCGAGGCGGAACCCACTTCAACGACGTGAGCTTCATCCGTCCGATCTTCTCGGGCGGCGAAGTCATAGCCTTTGCCCAGAACAAGGGCCATTGGGCCGACATCGGCGGGAACGTTCCTGGGTCGTTCGACGTGAACGCCAAGGAGCACTTCGGAGAGGGGCTGCGAATCACTCCCGTACGTATTTGGAGCCGTGGGGTCTTCCTGCACGACGTAGCCCAGCTGCTGGTTTCGAACACCCGTGCGCCGCGCCAAGCCATGGGCGACCTGCATGCGCAGTCCGAAGCGACGGCCGTGTGCGAACGGGAAATTCTCCGTCTCGTCGACCGGTATTCCAAGCAAACCGTGCAGCACGCCATGCAGGAAACCCAGGACTATGTCGAACGCACCGTTCGACGCCGGTTGCTAGGCCTTCCGCACGGCGTCTGGGAAACGACCGACTACATGGACAACGACCCGGGCAAGGAGGAGGGGCTCGTGCCGATCAAGATCAAACTGACCATCGATGACGACGGAATCCACTACGATCTCGCCGGTTCGGCGCCGGTCGTGGCGACATTCCTGAACTCCGGATACGGCACCACTTTTTCCGCGATCTACGCCGGAACAAAGACCTTCTTTCCGGATGTCCCTTTGAACTCCGGATTCTACGCCGCAGTCACTGCCGACATTGGTCCGGAGGGAACCGTCGTCAACGCCGGCTGGCCGAACGCCGTGACCGGTTTCTGTTCCGGACCGTACGAGAAGCTCATGAACGGAATCTTCGAAATTTGGTCCAAGATCATGCCAGAACGGGCGATGGCGTGCGCGTTCAACCTGGAGTACCTGCTGGTCGGTGGCAAAGACGGCCGGTCTGAGGAGAGCCCGTACTTCATGTGGTACGACTGGATGGCCGGGGGCTGGGGCGGCCGAGCGAGTAAGGACGGCAGCGGCGCCACCGCTCCGGTGTTTGGAGCAGGCCTGGCCGTTCAGCCGGTGGAGGGGCAGGAACGGCTCTCGCCGGTACTGACCTCGATGCACCAAATCGGCATGGACTCGGGCGGTCCGGGGCGTTTCCGCGGTGGCGTCGGTATCGAAAAGGGCGGCACACTCACCGACGCACAGAACGCCGTTATGAGCTACTGCTGTGACCGTGCGCGCTCCATCACCTGGGGCATCGAAGGCGGACTTCCATCGATCCCGCACGGAGTCTGGTTGAACAAGGGAACCGAAGGGGAACGCTTTCTCGGCTCCAATTTCTCCTCCGTTCCGGTGCAATCCGGAGATTCTTTCGAACGGCCGTCCGCCGGGGGTGGCGGCTACGGCGATCCGCTCGAACGCACGTATCCCGAGGTTCTTGACGACGTCATCGACGGCTATGTCTCCGTCGGGCGGGCGGCAAAGGACTACGGCGTGGTCATCACCGCAATCGATCCCGATCTGGACGCCTACGAGGTCGACGAGGCGGCGAGCGTGGCCCTGCGGCGCGACATCGCCGCTCATCGCTTGGGGTGGCTCAAGGAAGACCCCACGCTCGTGTCCGCTCGTTATGTCAGCGGTGACATAGATATGCTCGACGTCATTCGCCGGTACGGGGTCATCCTCGACTGGGGCACCGGGGAGCTCTTCGCCCAGACGACGCTCGAGCACCGCGCACTCATGGAGCGCCGATCATCCTCACACTGGCCGGTTCTGCCGGCCTAGTTTCTGACTAATTTCCCTTCGGGAAGTAGGAAGACCCAATTGGGCATCTGCACTACTGATCCTCGATCTATCTTGCATATGTCTACTGGCTTGGATACACAGGTCCTTCACATACTTGAAGAAGGGTCTATCAGGGGCGGCCTCGTCGGCGTAGACGCACACGGCATTCGAGCCCCCGTTGCACCTGAAATCTCGTATTGAGCATGACCAATGACGAACATTTTGCCGGACGTGACTGGCACCAATGGAGGTATACAGTGAAAATCAACTTGACCGGCAGTAACAATACTGTTGAGGCCACGGATGCCTTAGCCCGCGAAGGGAACGACGACGACCAAATGACCAAGGGGTCTCTCTCCATGGCCTGGTACGGCGTCGCAAGCGCTATGTTTTTTGTCTACATCGGCGCGGCGCTGGCCGTGGCGTACGGCACGCAGGATGCGCTGATCGGTTTGGCGCTTACCATCATCGCGTACGGCGTGATCAACCGGCTCCTGTCAAAATACGCCCTCAACAACCGCACCACGGTTGCACTTTTCTCCCGCACGATTCTCGGCACGGCGGGGTCGGCGATTGCGACCATTATTTTCGCTCTCGTGGCCATCTACTACGCCGTGTTCGAAGGTTCCATCGTTGCCTATGCCTTCCAGGTCGCCTTCGGCGGAGAAATGTGGATGTGGTATCTGATCGTGGTCGCCTATTCCACGCCGCTCATCCTCGGTGGAGCGCGTCGGTTCCTCGACAAGCTGAACGGATGGCTCCTGCCCGTCTACCTCGGCGGCATGGTCGCTGCCGTCATCTGGGCCGGCGTCCAGTATGGATTCACCGACACCTGGCTCACCCAGCAGCCTGAGGCCGGACTCGCCGTCGTCATGGGCGGCCCGGGATGGCTCGCCACCTTCGCCGCTTACATGGGCGTGTGGATCATGATGATGTTCACCATGGACTATGCTTCACTCGGCAAGCGCAAGGACACCAAGTTCCACCAGCGCTGGACCTTCGGCTGGTTGTTCTACATCCTCGCCTACGGTTTCAGCGCCTTCGTTGGTATCTTCCTCACCTTCACCATCCCGGGCCTTGAGGCCTCGGAGACGGGCATCGCCGGCGGCATCGTTTCCATGATGGGAATTCTTGGGCTCATTGTCGTCTTCGTTTCCCAGACGCGCATCAACACAGCCAACTACTACTTGGGCGCTGCGAACCTCAAATCGTTCGGCGAACGGGTTTTCCGGATCAAGATGCCGAACCTGGTGTGGGTGCTGACGTCGTCGGTAATCATCTTTCTCCTGATGCTCCTGCCGATCGTGCAGTACATCCTGCTCGCGCTGGCTTGGCAGGGCGTCCTGGTCACTGCGTGGGTCGCCATCGCTGTCACGCACATTTTGATCACCCGCGGACAGCGTCAGGAGCACGGAGTGCTGGCCGATGCGCACTACCGCAAGTTCAACAACTCGGGACTTGTCGCTTGGATCGTTGCGACCCTCACCGGGATCATTATGCTGCAGCTCGGTCTGATCAACGCGGATCTCGCTGGTGTTGGCGCCACGTGGGGCCCCATCCTCACGGCCATCGTCGCATCCGCTGTCTACGCGGTGCTCTGGAACACGACCAAGCACAAGACCGCTCTGATCGAAGCCGCCGCGTAACACCGGAACCGCCACACATCGGAACTGCAGAACCCGGTGCTGAACCGGCGTGGGAGTGCCTGGAGGCATTCCCACGCCGGTTTTTACATGTCGTCGAGATCAACCAGCCGAAGGGCGAAGAAGCAGGTGGCTTGTCCCTCGACAGAATTGAGGTTGAGCCGCAAAAGAGATTCAATCTTGCGCAATCGGTAGTTGAGCGAGTTGCGGTGGATGAACAGGGCGTTGCAGGTCTTCGATGGTTGCGCGTCATTGTCCAAGTAGGCGCGCAAAGTCTCGACCAGGGGCCCCATGCGTTGAGTGTCATGCGCTACGAGCGGGGCCAGCAGCTTGCGTGCCGATTCTTTCGCACCGCGTCCGGCGGTGGCCGTCACCACGGAACTGAGACCTAATTCGGGAGCAAGCTGGGGTCGGTCAATGCGCTGCACCAGCTGCAGTGAGTGCACCACAGAAAGTCGAAGCTCGAACAAACTGAGGGTCGCGCTCTTGAGAACCAAGGGTTGCCGGTCGTGGATATTCAGCAGGCGCTCGGCCACGGCATCAAAGTCATCGCGCGGATTCTGGGTGAAGGCCACCAGGCGTTCGCCGAACTCAGTCACGCGAACCGTGTGAAATTTCTCGTGCAGTGCCACCCGCAACTGCCAGGAGATCGAAGCAAATTCTCCACCCATGTCGGCGACGAGAACGGATGTCGCGACGCGAGGATCCAGCCCGATGTCCTGAAATGCCCGGCGTACCTCAAGGTGGGTCGACTCTCCCCAGGACTCGCATGCAAGCACGAACCTCTTGATCTCCTCCTGGCGGCTGGCATCCACCGTGACAGACCGATTGAGCTGCAGGGCAATGATGGAGGCGACCGGGCCCAGGAGCGAGGCGAGGGAGGGGCCCCGGTCCTCCTCCATGATGGCCAAACGGCAGGGATTGTTGAGTCCCATCGGCAAGGGAATGTTCAATACTCCCGCCTGCGGCTTCGTCCTGATCCCGGTCGCCCAGGTGGCGAGGGCAGGAAACTGCGCGATGACCGTGCCGTAGGCGTCATAGACGGCCAGTGGCGCTTCGACGACGTTGTAGACGGCGGCCAACAATGTGACGATCTCGGCGTCCTGATTCGCCAGCCGCGCGCACTCGTCGGCGAGGGTCCAGCCGCGGTTGATCTCAGCCAGCCGCTCGGCTTGCATGACACTTTCGATGAAGCGGTTCACCTGCAGCGGTGGAACGGCCGAGGTCGCTTCCAACAGGGGAACATCTCGCTGCGCGCACGCTGCAACGAGACCGGGTGGAAGCGCATGATGGGCGATTCCCGTAGCGAAGACGAGGGCCGAGACGGGAACTCCGGCGAGCCGTTCAACGAAGGCGTCCCAGGTGCGTTCATCGGAGAAGTTCATCCCGATCCCACTGGTCAGCAGAAGCGAATTGGGATTCAGATACGGCGTGGGATCCATGAGTTCCGTCGGCGCGCATCCGCTGAGCTCGACCGCCAATCGCGTCTCCGACGATGGTGTCTGCAGCAGCAGCTGCAGGGAACGTTCCGAAAGAAGGTCGACCACGCGCATTGAGAATCCCGCTTTCTTGGTAGATTGCACAAAGATTTTTGCAAGTTTAGTGCAACTGCCTACTGGGCTATGGCGCGGAGGCACCGTAGCGTGGAGATATGGACGACCTGCACAAGAACTCGAACATCACCATTAACTCCGATATGGGTGAATCGCTGGGCATTCACAGTTTCGGCAACGACGAGGCTCTCATGAAGCTCGTCGACGTCGCAAACGTTGCGTGCGGCTTTCATTCCGGAGACCCTGATGCCATGGATACGACTGTTGCGCTGGCGAAGGAGAACGGTGTGCTTGTGGGGGCGCACCCGGGGTTGCCCGACCTGGTCGGGTTCGGGCGTCGTGAGATGAAACTCACGCCGGGTGAGGTGGAGTCGCTCATTCGGTACCAGGTGGGAGCGCTGGTCGGCTTTCTGGACAAATACGACCTGCCCTTGAACCACATCAAACCGCACGGCTCCCTTTTCGGAATGCTGGCGCGCGATGAGGCGCTGATGCAGGGTGCGGCCAACGTGGCCAAGTCCTATGGCGTTCCGCTCTTTGGGATCGCCGGGAGCGCCCATCAAACAGTTGCTGAGCGCAGTGGCGTTGAGTTTGTCGGAGAGTTGTACGTGGATCTCGATTACAACGCCCAGGGCGGCCTGATGATCCTGCGGCGCCCGGAAAATACCGACCCGGACAAGGCTGCGGCCCGCGTGCGCCGCGTGCTGCAGGACGGAAAGGTGCTCGCTACTGACAGCACCGTGCTTGATATTCCGTTCAGCACGATATGCGTTCACTCGGACGCACCCAATTCTCCTGCGGTCGCCCAGGCCGTTGGCGGAGCCCTCGGCCGGTAGACCGCAACGCACCAGCACGTACCGAGACGCGTGAATTCACGCTGATCAGCCTGACGAAAGAGAACTCATGAGCCACCAGATCATCTCCCCCCTTCCTGGCATCTTCTACCGCAAGCCTGGCCCTGGCAAAGGACCCTACGTCAGCGAAGGCGACACGATCTCCGCCGGACAGACTATCGGTCTGGTCGAGATCATGAAGCAGTTCAGCGAGGTCCGTGCCGAATTCGACGGCGTACTCCAACACTTCGAGATCGATGACTTCGGCGTCGTCAACCCCGGCGATGTGATCGCGATCACGTCGTAGCCGCTAGTGGGTGGTCTCTCGCCGCCCCGTGTACCTTTCCAACGTTTCACCTGACTCACTGGAAGACTCAATGCAGAAACTCCTCATAGCCAACCGCGGCGAAATCGCCGTTCGAATCATTCGCACGGCTCGAGAAATGGGCATCGTGACTGTGGCGATCGTCAGCGAAGCGGACAAAACGTCCTTCGCGGCTGACCTCGCTGACGAGGTCATTGTTGTCGGTCCGGCACCGGCAGGACTCAGCTACCTCAATCACGATGCCGTGCTGAAAGCCGCCCGTGACAGCGGAGCGGATGCCGTGCATCCCGGCTACGGCTTTCTATCCGAAAACGCCGAATTCGCCCGCAAGGTGCTCGCTGCGGGGCTGACCTGGGTCGGGCCGTCTCCGGAATCGATCGAACTCATGGGCGATAAGTCTCGTGCTCGCCGTGCGGCGATCGATGCCGGGGTGCCCACACTCCCAGGTACCGAGTCCGCTCTGCAGGAGGGCGATGACATCGATGCGATCGCTGCCGGGATCGGATTCCCGCTGGTCGTCAAGGCGTCTGCGGGAGGCGGAGGTCGAGGTATCCGTTTGGTCGAAGATCCGGCGCAGCTGCGCGGCACCGTGGAGATCGCCCAAGCCGAGGCACTCGGCGCCTTCCACTCCTCTGACGTGTACTTCGAGAAATTCGTGACTCAGGCACGCCACGTCGAGGTGCAGATCCTCAGCGATGGTGAAACCTACCTTCACCTTGGAGACCGAGACTGCTCGATGCAGCGTCGGCAGCAGAAGGTCCTTGAAGAAGCGCCGGCTCCCGGGCTTCCGGATGAGGTACGGGAGCGGATGCGGGAATCCTCGGTGCAACTCGCGCGCCAGGCGCACTATGTCGGGGTGGGGACCGTTGAGTTTCTTTACGACCCGACCAGCCATGAGGTCGCCTTTATCGAGATGAATACCCGAATCCAGGTCGAACACACCATAACCGAGGCGATCACCGGCCTGGACCTGGTACGCGAGCAATTGCGGATTGCTGCGGGGGAGAAACTTACCGCTACCCAGGACGACATCCGGTTTTCCGGGCACGCCTTCGAATTCCGCATCAATGCAGAAGACCCGGACAACGACTTCATGCCGAGCCCGGGCACAATCAAGACCCTGAACCTGCCTGGGGGCCCCGGCATTCGATCCGACTTCGGCTTTATCGCCGGAAAATCCGTTGCACCGTTCTACGACTCCCTGTTGGGCAAGATCATCGTGTGGGCGCCGACGCGGGAACTTGCCATCGCCCGGTCGGAACGGGCGCTCGGCGAAGCGCAGATCGAGGGAGTCAAGACCACCATTGGCCTGCTCAGCTCCCTGGTCGCCCTGGCCGACTTCGCAGAAGTCAATCACCACACCAAGTACATCGAATCTGTTCTTAGCTCGTTGGGAGACCCAGAATGACACAGCAGAACGTGGCCCGATACACCTGGGGAGGCGACGAATTCCTCTTCGTCGAAATCGCCGAGGGCATGTCCTTGGAAGCGAACTTCATTTCCAACAGCATCGCAAATGCATTGGAGGCCCGAAGCCTCGCGGGCATCGTGGATATCTGCCCCGCCAATGCCTCACTGCTCGTGCGCTTCGATCCGGATATTCTGGCGTGGCAGGAGCTCGAGCGGGTGGTGCACGAGCTCGAAGACGAAGTGCGCGCAGCCGCCGACAAGGTTCTTGAGACGCGCATTATCGAGATTCCGGTCTGGTACAACGACCCCGCCACGAATGAAACGGTAGCCCGGTTTCGGGAGGGGTACCACCAGCGCCCCGAAGGAAATGACCTGGACTACGCCGCCGAGGTCAATGGGCTGACCGACGCCGAAGAGTTCATCACCCGCCACCACGAGTCGCCGTGGTTGGTATCCATGGTGGGCTTCGTCGCCGGTCTGCCTTTTTTGTATCAGCTAGTCGACCGCGAGCAGCAGTTGGAGGTACCCAAGTACCTCAGCCCACGCACCGATACCCCACCACTGACCGTCGGCTACGGCGGCTGTTTCAGCTGCATCTATTCGGTCCGAGGCGCTGGTGGCTATCAGATGTTCGGAAGCGCTGCCGCTCCCATCTTTGATCCGACGCAACGCCTCGAAGACTTCGCTGACTTCATGTTCCTCTTCAAACCGGGCGATATCGTGAAATTCAAGCCGATCGACGAGACCGAGTATCTTCGCATCCGCGCCGAGGTCGATGCCGGAACGTTCCGTTACCGACAGGCACCGATCACCTTCGACGTAGCAGCGTCCCTAGCCGACCCCGACGGCTACAAGTTGTCACTTCTGGAGGCTCTCAATGGCATTTGACATTCTCGAACCCGGCCTCGCAACCACCGTGCAGGACGAGGGACGAATCGGTTACTACCGTTACGGACTTCCGCAGGGCGGGTCAATGGACCAATACTCGGCCACTCTGGCGAACCGCCTGGTCGGCAACACCGCCGCGGAGGCGGTGTTGGAATGCACCTATATCGGTCCCAAGCTCGTTACCACGACCGACGCCGTGATCGCCGTGACCGGTGCGCCGGTTGATGTCATCGTCAATGGCGAGATCGTGCCCGAGTACGAGCGAATTATGCTCGCGGCCGGAGACGAACTGAAGTTCGGTGTGATCAAGGGCGGCACCAAATACTTCATCGCTGTGCACGGCGGGATCGATGTACCCGAGGTTCTTGGGTCACGCTCGACGTATCCCATCGGTGCCATCGGCGGGGTCGAAGGGCGTGCCCTAAGGGCAGGAGATCTGGTTCCGGTCGGCGCCGGCATTGACAATGGTCTGGGCGTGCTGCAGTCCATCGCGGCCGAGGATCGTCCGGTCTATTCCAAGGACGTGAATGTTCGCGTCATGCTGGGTCTCTACGACCACTACCTCTCGGCGAAGGGCCTGGACACCTTGCTGACCAGTGAATGGGTCTTGACGCCGGTCGCCGATCGTATGGGCCTGCGCTACGACGGTCCCGGAGTGGAGTGGGCTGACCACGAACAACCGTTTGGTGCTGGCCAGGACCCGTCAAACATCGTCGACGCCGGCTACGCCGTGGGATCGATCCAGATTCCCGGTGGCACCCAGCCGATCATTCTGCACCGCGATGCCGTGTCCGGCGGGGGCTATGCGATGGTCGCCACGGTGATATCCGCGGACATGGACCTCGTGGCTCGCTGCGCACCGGGCACGAAGACCCATTTCGTCGCGGTGACGATGGAGCAGGCTCTGGACGCGCGGCGCGAGAACACTGCAAGGTTCGCCAGAATCTGGTCGTGAGCGGGCGGGCCGGTATCGGC
>Ga0307487_1001427_pt1 | contig 16804 bp, 10 predicted proteins | sample CBIW12metaG_FD_203665 | JGI IMG/M metagenome (GOLD analysis project Ga0307487, IMG submission 203665) | Sea-ice brine microbial communities from Beaufort Sea near Barrow, Alaska, United States - CBIW 1.2 | ecosystem: Environmental > Aquatic > Marine > Coastal | place: USA: Alaska | collected... | reverse complement strand
ATCGTCACCAAAATCTTCCTGGAGGAAGCGGGTAATTTCTTCTGCATAGGTTTTCAGTGTGTTGGTCTTGGTGATGTAGTTGGCCGGGAAGCCGCCACCCATATTGATCATCTTCAGGGTGATGTTGTCTTCTTCCTTCATGCGCTCAAAAATGACCTTAACCTTGCCGATCGCTGCATCCCAGGCGCCTATGTCGCGCTGCTGAGAACCCACGTGGAACGAAATGCCATAGGGGTCCAGACCCAGCTCGCGAGCCAGCACCAGCAGGTCCATAGCCATATCGGTCTGACAGCCAAACTTGCGCGACAGCGGCCAATCAGCCGTAGTCGCGCCTTCGGTCAGGATGCGCACGTAGATTTTCGAGCCTGGTGCTGCCTTAGCGATGTTGCGCAGGTCAGCTTCTGAATCCGTGGCGTAAAGACGCACACCTTTCTCATAGAAGGCGCGGATGTGCTTGGATTTCTTGATGGTATTGCCAAAACTGATCTGCTCGGGTTTGACGCCCAGTGCCATGACCTTTTCCAGCTCATAGATAGAAGCGATGTCGAAGTTGGCGCCCTTATTTTTGAGCAGACCGAGCACTTCATTAGACGGATTTGCCTTAACTGCGTAATAAATTTTGCCGAAGGGGAAGCCTTCAACCAACTCGTCATAGGCACGGTCGATAGTTTTAAGGTCGACAACAAGAAACGGAGTTTCGAGCTGATCGGCCCGCGCACGAATGCGGCTGAAGGTTTCAGGATCAAAGTATTCGTCGAGTTTGATAGACATGGTATTGGCTCCAAAGTAACTGTTCTAGAGGGTAGTCCAGATTCGGGGCGTGTCAGGACACTACCCGGGGGTGCGAACGTCTGATCAGTATCCCCACTTTGGTTCGCCTACTTCCCAAGGCGTGCGCCGAAAGCACTAAGAACGGGGATTTGCCACCGCTCTTGCTGTCTCGTCGTCAGTACTTGAGCCGTATGGATCGTGCCAGCCTCAACGTTCGGAGCGAACCTTAAAACCAAGCGATCCGTTGGTCAATAGGGACCAGTCATTTCGTTTATCTTGCCGGCGGCCCATGACAATCGTACATGCTTGATTGTGCTGAGGTCGGCGCACCAAAACAGGACCATCAGCACTATTTTAGACCGCTCTGCCGTAAATATGGTTCGCCCATTATGGCCAGGACAACAATACCCATTTGTTGAATTATTTCGTAGCCAATTGTTTTTTATGCCCTTTTTAAACTAGTCACCTGACATTGTCAGGGATTGGCACGTTACCTGCTCTGTCGTGTTGAACACCCGCTTGTATACAAGACAGTATTTTTCACGCTAAGCAGGAGGCCCTATGGCCCAGCAATCCGGATGGACAATCAAAGAGTGGCATACGGCCTACCTGAGCGGCGAGCTGACTCCCCGCGCGGCAATTGAAAAGCTGCATGTGCAGCTTGATACAGAAGACACCGCATTCATCCATGTGCTGTCGGCAAGCGAGTTGAGCACGCAACTGGACGCCCTTGAAGCGCTGACCGATGCTGCCGCTCTGCCTTTGTATGGCATTCCCTTTGTGGTCAAGGACAACATCGACGTTGCCGGCTTGCCAACCACCGCTGCCTGCCCCGCCTACGCCTTCACCGCCACTCAGGATTCGACCTGCGTCGCCCGATTGCGTGCAGCTGGCGCCGTGGTGCTTGCCAAAACCAACCTCGATCAGTTTGCCACCGGTCTGGTTGGCACCCGCTCGCCCTACGGCGCGGTGTCCAACAGCTTTGATGACCGCTATATCTCCGGCGGTTCCAGCTCAGGGTCGGCGGTCAGCGTTGCCCGCGGACTGGTACCGTTCAGCCTGGGCACCGACACGGCCGGCTCCGGCCGCGTGCCTGCTGCCTTTAATAATCTGGTCGGGCTCAAGCCCACCCGCGGCCGCTTCAGCACCACCGGTGTGGTGCCGGCCTGCCGCAGCCTGGATTGTGTTTCGATCTTTGCGTTAAACGTCGATGACGCCCAGCAGGTGGCCGCCGTTCTAGAGGGTTTTGACTCTTCCGACGGTTATTCACGCACCCCGCCCCCCTCAACCGTCATGCTCCCGGCAGCGCCGCGCCTGGGCATTCCGGCGGCTCCACAGTGGTTTGGTGACACGCTGTATGAAGCGGCCTGGTTGGACAGCCTGAAGCAGCTACGGGAGATGGGCGCCGAACTGGTTGAGCTGGACTTCAGCCCGATGCAACAACTGGCCGAGCTGCTCTACGGCGGACCCTGGGTTGCCGAGCGCTATGCCGCAGTGGCCGGATTCATGGATGCCCATGGCGAAGAGATGAATCCAGTTGTGCGCGGCATACTAACCCAGGCGCAGAACTTCAGTGCCACCGATACCTACCTTGCCGAGTACCGCCGTGCCGATCTGGCCCGCACCATTCAAACGCTGATGAGCTCGGTGGATGCCCTGTTGGTACCAACCACGCCTCGCCTGCCCATGCTCGAGCAGGTAGAAGCCGATCCGGTCGGCGTCAACAGCCAGCTCGGCACCTGGACCAACTTCGTCAATCTCGCAGACTGCTCGGCACTGGCACTCCCAGCCGGGCTGCGCGGTGACGGCTTGCCGTTTGGTATCACGGTAATCGGTGCCGCCTGGCAGGATGCCGCGCTGGCGGAGTTTGGTCGCCGCTGGGAATCCTTTGCGCCCTGGAGGGCTGGTGCTACCGGTCGCACGTTGCCCGTTGCGGCGCCATCCACACAGGCACCCGCCGGGCATGTACGACTCGCGGTGGTCGGTGCTCACTTGAGCGGCATGCCGCTGAACACCCAGTTAATTGAACGCCACGCGCGCTTTGTCGAGAGCACCTTTACCGCCGGCAACTACCGCCTATACGCGCTGCCGAATACGACCCCGCCAAAACCGGGTCTGATCCGCGCCAGCGAGGGGGCCAGCATCGCAGTGGAACTGTGGGATGTACCAGTCGATCGGTTTGGCAGTTTTGTGGCTCTGGTGCCAGCGCCCCTGGGTATCGGCACGCTGACACTGGAGGATGGCCGTGAGGTCAAGGGTTTCATCTGCGAAGGCGCTGCCGTGGATGGCGCTACCGATATCACGCATCTGGGCGGCTGGCGCGCTTTCATCGCCTCACGCTGAACACATCAAAGGGATTTGTCACATGCTGACCACTGTATTGATAGCCAACCGCGGGGAGATCGCTGTGCGCATCGCCCGCACCCTGAAGACCATGGGCATCCGCTCGGTTGCTGTGTACTCCGACGCCGACCGTAACAGTGCCCATGTGCACGCCTGTGATCGGGCAATCTGTCTGGGCGGCAACAGCGCCACTGAAAGCTATCTTCAAGCCGACCGGATTCTGGCTGCGGCCAAGGAGTGCGGTGCACAGGCCATCATCCCCGGTTACGGCTTTCTGTCCGAGAACGCTCAGTTTGCCGAGCAGTGCGAAGCCTGCGGTATTGCCTTCTGCGGGCCGACGCCGGACCAGATTCGTCAGTTCGGGCTCAAGCATACGTCCCGGGAAATTGCCGAGCGTGCCGGGGTACCCCTCACGCCCGGCACCGGGTTGCTGGCGTCATTGAATGAAGCCATCACCAGCGCAGCACAGCTGGGCTACCCGGTGATGTTGAAAAGCACTGCCGGCGGTGGCGGAATAGGCTTGACCCGCTGCGACGATGAAGCAGGACTGGTCGAGGCGTTCGACACTGTCAAACGTTTGGGTCAGAACTTCTTCAGTGACAGCGGTGTGTTTCTCGAGCGTTTTGTCGATAACGCGCGGCATGTCGAAGTTCAGATTTTTGGTGACGGCCTGGGTAATGTTCTGGCCCTGGGTGAGCGCGACTGTTCGCTACAGCGACGCAATCAGAAAGTCGTCGAGGAAACCCCCGCACCCGACCTGCCCGCTGCCACGCGTGAGAAGCTGATGGCGGCATCGGTGAAACTGGGTAAGGCGGTAAACTACCGCTCTGCAGGCACGGTGGAATACATCTACGACGCCCACCGCGATGTCTTTTACTTTCTCGAAGTGAACACCCGCCTGCAGGTGGAGCATCCGATCACCGAGGCCTGTACCGGCATCGACCTGGTCGAATGGATGATTCTGACCGCAGCTGGCCAGCCGCCAGCACTGGATGTCGAGATCAACCCCCAGGGCGCAGCCATCGAAGTACGCCTGTATGCCGAAGATCCGGTACGCGACTTTCAGCCCTCCCCGGGCGTGCTGACCCATGTCAGCTTCCCGGAGGACGCCCGCATCGACACCTGGGTGGCCACTGGCACCGAAGTCTCGGCTTATTACGACCCCATGATCGCCAAGATCATCGTGCACGGCCGTGACCGCGCCGATGCCATTGCCAAGATGCGTGCGGCCCTGGACAGCACCTCGGTCGCCGGTATCGCCAGCAATCTGAATTACCTGCGTCAGATCATTGCGACCGACTTCTTCGCCCAGGGCGATGTGGCTACAAACCGTCTGGCCAGCTTTGAATTTAAGGCTCCAGTGATTGAGGTGATCAAGCCCGGCACCTATACCAGTGTGCAGGACTACCCAGGCCGTGCCGGCTACTGGAGCGTTGGCGTGCCGCCGTCGGGTCCAATGGACGACTACGGCTTTCGCCTGGCCAATCGCATCGTTGGCAATCACGAGAGTGCGGCGGGCCTGGAGTGCACGTTGATTGGCCCTACCCTGCGCTTTCACACCGACAGCATCATCGCGCTGACCGGTGCCCAGTCGAACGCCACACTCGACGGCACCGAGGTACCCTTCTGGACGCCGATCACTGTCAAAGCCGGGCAGGTTCTAGCTGTAGGCAAGGCGCAAAATGGGTGCCGCACCTATCTGGCGGTTCGCTATGGCATCGACGTGCCGGTCTACCTGGGCAGCCGCTCCACCTTTGTACTCGGTCAGTTCGGCGGTCATGCCGGCCGCACCTTGCGCGCTACCGACATGCTGTCGGTCAGCAATCCGGCCATAGCCGCGTGCACCACACCAGCGCCCTGCTATGAGCCGGCCCCAGCACCCAGCGGCATGATCCCCGAGTATGCCCGCGGCGATACAGGCCCGCGGGAGTGGGAGGTGGGCGTACTCTATGGCCCCCATGGCGCGCCGGATTTTTTCACCGAAGATGCCATCACGATGTTCTTCGATACCGCCTGGGAGGTGCACTACAATTCAAACCGTCTAGGCATCCGCCTCAACGGCCCAAAGCCAACCTGGACGCGCAGCGATGGCGGCGAAGCCGGACTGCATCCCTCGAACATCCACGACACCGAATACGCCGTCGGTTCGATCAATTTCACCGGTGACATGCCGGTCATCCTCACCCGGGACGGGCCGAGTCTGGGTGGCTTTGTCTGCCCAGTGACCATTATCAAGTCCGAATTGTGGAAGGTGGGCCAGGTCAAGCCGGGGGATCGCATCCGCTTCAAGCGCCTGGGTTTCGACACAGCGCTGGGGATGGAGCATACGCAGGATCAAGCAATCGAGAGCCTGCGCGTAGTCACCCCCGCAGCTCCCCTGGCCATTCCTGAGCCGGATCATGGCCTGTCGGCCTGCATCCTGGCTTCACTACCGCAAGCAGGTAGCCGACCCTTGGTGACTTATCGGCAGGCCGGCGATAAATACATTCTGCTGGAGTATGGCGACAACGTGCTCGACCTGCGCCTGCGTCTGCGCGTGCATGCCCTGATGGAAGCACTCAAAGCTAGCCCGATTGAGGGCATCATCGAGCTGTCTCCGGGCGTGCGCTCCCTGCAGGTGAATTACGACAGCCGCATACTTCACCAGCAGGATCTGGTCGCCGGGCTACTAGCGATCGAGCACGGCCTACCTGATGCCGCCAGTCTGCGCGTACCCAGCCGGGTGCTGCACCTGCCGATGGCCTTTGAAGACTCGGCCACCCTGGATGCCGTTGCACGCTACCGCCAGTCAGTCCGTGATACAGCGCCGTGGTTACCAAGTAATACCGAGTTCATGCGCCGTATCAACGGTCTGGACAGCATAAATGCGGTCCGCAACGTTCTGTTCAGTGCCAGCTACATGGTCCTGGGCCTGGGCGATGTGTATCTGGGTGCGCCCTGCGCGGTCCCCGTCGACCCGCGCCACCGTCTGCTGACGTCCAAATACAACCCGGCACGTACCTACACCGCTGAGGGCACCGTGGGTATTGGTGGCGTGTACATGTGCGTCTACGGCATGGACTCACCCGGAGGCTATCAACTGGTCGGTCGCACTCTGCCGATCTGGAATACATTCCTGAAAAGCCCTGTGTTCATGAATAACGAACCCTGGCTGCTGAAGTTCTTTGATCAGGTGCGCTATTACGAAGTGACCGAAGAGGAGCTCACCGAGCAGCGCGAGGCCTTCCGCGAAGGCCGGCTGACTATTCGTATCGAGGAAAGTTACTTCGATCTGGGCGAGCATGAGCAGTTTCTACAGGACAACGCCGAGAGCATCAGCGCCTTCAAACGTCGCCAGCAGAGCGCGTTTACCGAAGAGGTGGCGCTCTGGCAAGCCGACGAAGAAGCCAACGTCGATGCGGCGCTGCAAGCCAAGACCAGCGAGCAACCGATCGAAGTCGATGGCTTGGCAGTCACTGCCGATATCAGCGGCAATATCTGGAAGCTACTGGTTGAGCCGGGGCAGACAGTCGAGGCCGACCAGCCGTTGCTGATTGTCGAGGCAATGAAGATGGAGTTCGCCGTGAATGCCGAGCGCGCGGGCCGGATCAGCTCTGTGCATTGTGCGCCGGGCAAGCAGGTCAACGCCGGCGATCTGCTGCTGGTCCTAGAGGAATAGGCAGACATGAACGACAAGAATGCAGCGAGAGACACCGGCGTGCTGAAGCTGAACCGTTCGGGCGAGGGTAACGCCAGACTTCCTGAACGTCGGCAGAATCTCACCGAGCGCATTTACCTGCAGCTCAAACAGAGCATCTTCGACTTCGAGCTGCTGCCCGGCGACCGCTTTACCGAAAGCGAGATCGCCGATCTGGTGGCAGCCAGTCGCACGCCGGTCCGCGAAGCGCTGACGCGTCTGCAGCGGGAGGGGTTTGTCGAAGTGTCCTTTCGCAGCGGATGGCAGGTGCGCCCATTTGATTTCGAACAATACGAGCAGCTGTATGACGTGCGCATCGTGCTGGAGATGGCGGCGATCAAGAAGCTGTGCGAAATGGAACAGCCACCAAATCTGGACACACTCAAGGCCGTTTGGCTGGTAGATCCAGCTGATCGTCTGGAGGACGGCCCCACCGTCTGCGCCCTGGACGAGCGCTTTCACGAACAGCTGGTTGAGGCCACGGGCAATGCCGAGATGGCCCGCATTCATCATGACGTGACCGAACGGTTGCGCATTGTCCGGCGCATTGATTTCACCAAGCAGCCGCGCATCGAAGCCACCTATCTGGAACACGGCCGGATCTTGCGCAGCATTATTCAGCGCCGCGCTGAAGAAGCCCAGTTAATGCTCAAGACGCATATCGAGGAGAGTAAGGCAGAGGTACGCAAAATCACCCTGCACATGATTTTTGAAGCACGCCAAAACCAGAACAACAGCCAGCCGCCGACCCCGGCGCCAGGCTGATACAGAAGGGCCAGCGGCATACCGACCGGCCACAGCCACGCAGCGATGCACCCATTGTTTGCAAGCTTGATTTCACACAGCTGGATATGTAATCACACGGAGAAAGACCCATGAAAATCAGAAAAATTGTCAAACAGGCCGGGACGCTCGGCGTCGCGTGCAGCATGGCGCTAAGCGCAATGGCTATTCAAGCCGAAACCATCAAGGTCGGTGTACTGCATTCGCTGTCCGGCACCATGGCCATTTCGGAGACCACGCTGAAAGACACTATGCTGATGCTGATCGAAGAGCAGAACAAAAAAGGCGGTCTGCTTGGCAAGCAGCTTGAGGCGGTTGTTGTCGATCCCGCATCCGACTGGCCCCTGTTCGCCGAGCGCACCCGCGAGTTGCTTGAGCAGCACGAAGTGGCCTCTATCTTTGGCTGCTGGACCTCGGTATCACGCAAGTCAGTACTGCCGGTTATCGAAGAACTCAACGGCATTCTCTTCTACCCGGTGCAATATGAAGGCGAGGAATCCTCGCGCAATGTGTTCTACACAGGCGCAGCGCCCAACCAGCAGGCCATCCCGGCAGTGGACTACCTGAAGGATGATATCGGCGTTGAGCGTTGGGTACTGGCAGGAACCGATTACGTCTACCCGCGCACCACCAACCGCATCCTCGAAGCCTACCTGAAGGCCAATGGCGTCGCTGAAGAAGATATCCTGATCAACTACACGCCCTTTGGCCACTCCGACTGGCAAAACATCGTGTCCGAGATCAAGCGCTTTGGCAGCACCGGCAAAAAGACCGCCGTGGTATCGACCATCAATGGCGACGCCAACGTACCTTTCTACCGCGAGCTGGGTAACCAGAAAATCTCCGCAGAAGACATTCCGGTTATCGCCTTTTCGGTCGGTGAAGAAGAGCTCTCGGGCATCGATACTGCGCCACTAGTAGGCCACATGGCCGCCTGGAACTACTTCATGAGCGAAGACACGCCCGAAAACGAAGCCTTCATTAAAACCTGGCACGCCTTCACCGGCGATACCAAGCGCGTCACCAACGATCCGATGGAAGCGCACTACATCGGCTTCAACATGTGGGTCAAAGCCGTTGAAAAAGCCGGTACCACCGACGTCGACAAGGTAATCGAAGCCATGGTTGGCGTAGAAGTGCCGAACCTGACCGGCGGCACCAGCACCATGCTGCCCAACCACCACATCACCAAGCCTGTACTCATCGGCGAGATCCAGGACGACGGCCAGTTCCTGACCGTTTCGCAGACCGATGATCTGGTACCCGGCGACGCCTGGTCCGACTATCTGGAAAGCAGTAAGAACCTGATAGGTGACTGGACGGCTCCAATCAATTGCGGCAACTACAACACCGAGACCAAGTCCTGCGTGGGTGTCACTGTCGAGTAATCGGCAACAGGCAAGCGGCCCCGATTCCGGGGTCGTCTTCGGCCACAGGTCCGGCACGGCGCCGGACCTGTCACGACCACACAAGTGAGAAGACCCCGATGAATACACCCTGCCACGCCATACCCTGGCACATGCTACGTGCTCTGGGCGCCTGGCTTTTGCTGCTCTGCAGCCTGTGCTTCAGTGCCGGTCTGTATGCGCAAACCGACGAGACAGGTACAAGCGAATTCGAAGGGCTGGTACACCAACTGGTCCAAGGCAACCTGCCCAACCGCATCAAGACCGTTACCCAACTGGCCGCCTATGACGATGAAAGGCTGCCCGCTATTTTTACCGCGCTCGCCGCAGGTGATCTGCAGGCCGACCGCAATGATCCGCCCACCGTTGCCATCCGCAACGGTGATCTGGCCACCGACGCGCTGACCGGCGACACACTGGCCTCCACCGACGGCCTGCGCCGGGTGCCGGTGCATAATGCGCTGCGCACTCAACTGCGCGGCCTGATTGCCCAGCTCAGCCTCAACAATCCTGAAGCGCAGGTGCGCTATGAAGCGGTGCGTCGACTGATTTACGACGGCATTGACCAGGAGAGTGTTGAGCTGCTGCGCAGCCGCGAGGATATCGAGACCTCCGCATTGGTACTCGAAGCCATCGATACTGCCCGCGCGCTGTTCCAGTTACAGAGCGACGATGCGGCAATACGCCTGGACGCGGTACAGACCCTCAGTGGCTCATTGGAGCGCCAGGCGCGAAACGAACTGGCGACTATCGCGGCCGACGACCCCGATCCACAATTGCGCGCCGAGGCGCAAAAAGCTCTCGCCTCCATCGAGGGCCGTATCAGTTTCTACCGGTTTATTGAGAACCTGTTCTTCGGTCTCAGCCTGGGTTCCGTGCTGCTGCTGGCGGCCATCGGTCTGGCAATCACCTTTGGTGTAATGGGTGTTATCAACATGGCCCATGGCGAGCTGATCATGCTCGGCGCCTATACCACTTGGGGTGTCCAGGTACTGTTTCCCAGCCTGATCGAGTGGAGTCTGTTGATTGCGATTCCGGCTGCCTTTGTGATCACTGGCCTGGTCGGCATTCTGATCGAGCGCGGCGTGATCCGCTTTCTATACGGCCGTCCGCTGGAAACCCTGTTGGCCACCTTTGGCCTGAGTCTGGTGCTGCAGCAGGCGGTGCGCACACTGTTCAGCCCACTTAACCGCTCAGTCAGTTCGCCGGACTGGATCAGCGGTACGCTGGTCATCAACCCGGTGCTGTCCATTACCTATACACGGCTGTACATCCTGATCTTTGGCTTGATGGTGTTCTTCGCCCTGCTGCTTGTGATGAAACGCACCACCCTGGGTCTCAAGGTCCGGGCGGTATCCCAGAACCGCGCCATGGCGCGTGCGGTGGGCGTTCGTTCCAGCTGGGTGGATGCTTTGACCTTTGGCCTGGGCTCCGGCGTGGCGGGCATTGCCGGTGTCGCGTTGTCGCAGATCACCAACGTGGGACCCAATCTGGGACAGGCCTACATCATCGATTCCTTCATGGTTGTGGTCTTTGGCGGTGTAGGTAATCTCTGGGGCACGCTGGTCAGCGCAATGAGTCTGGGCCTGATCAATAACTTCCTGGAGCCCTATGCCGGCGCGATGCTCGCCAAGGTGATGGTGCTGATCATGCTGATTTTGTTCATCCAGAAACGGCCCAAGGGACTCTTCCCACAGAAAGGACGCGCTGCAGCAGACTGACACGCCCAAGCGTGTGCAGTGATGCTCAAGCCAATGATTATTGAGAGGGAAGTATGCTGATACAACGCCTTTTACTCAGCGACCGCGGTGGCATGTGGGTGCTGGGTCTGGTCGCGCTGTTAGCGATCGCCGTGCCGGTGCTAAACCTGGCTCTGCCGCCGGAATCACCGTTCTACGTATCCAACTTTACCGTCGGTTTACTCGGTAAATTTCTCTGTTTCGCGCTATTGGCGCTGTCAGTCGATCTGATCTGGGGCTATGCAGGCATTTTGTCCTTAGGTCACGGCGCCTTTTTTACCCTGGGCGGATACGGCATGGGTATGTATCTCATGCGCCAGATCGGGGATCGAGGCGTTTACGGTCATCCCGAGTTGATGGACTTTATGGTGGTGCTGAACTGGGAATCGCTGCCCTGGTACTGGCAGGGTTTCGACATGTTCTGGTTTGCCATGCTGATGGTGCTGCTGGTGCCCGGCTTGCTGGCATTGGTGTTCGGTTGGCTGGCCTTCCGCTCGCGGGTCACCGGGGTGTATTTTGCCATCATCACCCAGGCCCTCACCTATGCCTTGATGCTCGCGTTCTTTCGCAACGAGATGGGCTTTGGCGGTAACAATGGCCTGAATGATTTCAAGGAGATCCTGGGTTTCAGCCTGAGTGCCAAGTCTACCCGCGCCGGATTGATGGTGGCGTCTGCGCTGGCGTTGATTATCGGCTATCTGGCTTGCCGTTATATCGTCACATCACGCATGGGCCGGGTGATCGTATCGATTCGTGATGCGGAAAGCCGCACGCGCTTTTCCGGCTACAAAGTTGAGTCCTACAAGCTCTGGTTATTCGTTTTCTCGGCGATGCTGGCGGCCGTTGCGGGTGCACTTTATGTGCCCCAAGTCGGCATTATCAATCCTGGCGAGTTTTCACCGCTCAACTCGATCGAGATGGTCGTGTGGGTGGCCACGGGGGGTCGCGGTACGCTGTTTGGTGCGCTGGTCGGAGCCTTTACAGTGAACTATGCGAAGACCTTTTTTACCACATTTTCGCCGGAAACCTGGCTGTTCATACTCGGCAGTCTGTTCGTGCTGGTCACCCTGTTCATGCCCAAGGGGCTGGTCGGTCTGGCCGCACGGCTGCTAGGCAAGGGGGATAAATAATGAAAAGCACCGAACAACTTCGCGAGATCTGGCGTCGGGACCAGGTGTTTGATTTCGTTCAGCCGCCACCCGCTTTCGATACTGTGGTAGATACCAAGCACGGCCCGATCCTGTATGTCGAAAACGTCAGTGTCAGCTTCGACGGCTTCAAGGCACTGAATAACCTGAATATGTATATCGACGATGGCGAACTGCGCTGCATCATTGGCCCGAACGGCGCTGGCAAGACCACGATGATGGATGTGATCACCGGCAAGACCAAACCCGATACTGGCAGCATCTGGTTTGGCCAGCGCATCGATCTGCTCAAGCGCTCCGAGCACCAGATCGCCCGCGGTGGGATCGGCCGCAAGTTTCAAAAACCTACGGTATTCGAGGCCTTGTCCGTATTCGAAAACCTGGAACTCGCCACCGCGTCCAATAAAGACGTGTGGTACACGCTGCGCAATGACCTGAATGGTGAACAGCGCGACCGCATTGACGAGGTGCTGCGCCAGATCGGTTTGACCGAACATTATCAGCAGGAGGCCGGCGCCCTGTCCCACGGTCAGAAGCAGTGGCTGGAGATCGGCATGCTATTAGTGCAGAACCCACGGGTGCTACTGGTCGATGAGCCCGTAGCAGGCATGACCGGAGAAGAAGTGGAAAAGACCGCCGAGCTGCTGACGTCGCTGGCCGGCCGGCACTCGGTGATCGTAGTGGAGCATGACATGGCGTTCGTTCGCTCCATTGCACGCAAGGTCACGGTACTGCACCAGGGTTCAGTGCTGGCCGAGGGCAGTATGGATCAGGTACAGAACGATCCACGCGTCATCGAAGTCTACCTGGGAGAGTAATACGTGCTGCGCATTCAATCGATCAATCAGCTGTACAACCAAAGCCACATCCTCTGGGACCTCGACCTGGAGCTGCGTGAGGGCACCTGCGGCTGTCTACTGGGCCGCAATGGCGTGGGCAAGACCACGCTGCTCAAATGCATTACCGGCCTGCTACCCATACGTGACGGACATATCCAATTCAATGGGCAAGACATCTCGCGCATGTCGACAGAAAATCGCGCCCGGGCAGGTATTGGCTATGTCCCTCAGGGTCGCGAGATCTTTCCGCTACTGACTGTGGAAGAAAATCTGAAAATCTCCCTGGGTGCGCGCGCTGACCGTGCACGGCAGATACCCGAACATATCTACCAGCTGTTTCCTGTGCTCAAGGAAATGAAACACCGCCGCGGAGGTGACCTGTCCGGTGGCCAGCAGCAGCAGCTAGCCATCGGTCGAGCTCTGGTGCTGGATCCCAAACTGCTGATCCTCGACGAACCCACCGAGGGCATCCAGCCGAATATCGTGCGCGATATCGGCGAGGTGATCCGCAAGCTGAATACCGAAATGGGACTGACCGTGCTTCTGGTGGAACAGAAACTACCCTTTGCCCGCCGCACTGCCCATGATTTTTTCATCATGGAGCGAGGACGGGTGATGGCTGACGGACCCATTGCCGAGCTCAGCGATGAGCTGGTGCAGCAGTACCTGACGGTGTGAGACCTGACATGAAGGATATGGGCTTTGTGCGCTAAACCCTGAAAATGGATCCCCGCGTTCGCGGGGATGATGGGTTAGTGCTGGTGATGGGGTTTTGGCAGCGGAAACGGGGTTTTAGCCATGATTGCTGGGTATGGGCAGTAGTTGCGGGGTTTTAGCCATGGTTACCGGGTCAGGGCTGAAAATAGTGTCGACTGTTGAGCTCGGATTCCCGGAAACTTCATCCTCGCAAACGCGAGGACCCATTTTGACTTTAAGTGACCGCCCTACTCGCTCATTTGCGAAACCGAAGCGGTACTCCAATGCCTAGCGGCTCAGCATGAACGTATTGTATTCCAGATCATCGAGCGCCTTGTTCAGCCGCATCATGCCAAGCAGTACACAGCAGGCCAGCGAGACGGTGAATCCATAACCATAGAAGCTTGGCCCCAGATACTGGCTGAGCAGCGTCAGCGCGATATTAAGGGTCACAAAGAGCGCACTGAGCTCGAGCACGATGGCACGCTTGTCCAAATAGAAAAACACGTTCAACAATGCCATAAGCAGCATCTGGAGGCTCACACCGATCAGATCGATATAGAACAGTGGCAGGTAGAAATGCGAGATACCCAGCCATTCCAGTAGCTTGGGTGCAAACAGGAACAACAGCACGATGGTTATACCCTGTACCTTGCAAATCTCCTGCAGACCCTGACGAATCGACAGTGTCATTTCGCTCTTCAGCTGAGCGATGTTCTGCAGTGTCTGCCCCTCACGTACCGCCTCGAACAGACGCTCATACCACTCTGCGAAATCTGTTTCGATACGCACTAGAAACACGGCCATGCCCGGGATGATGGACAGGTACGCAAGAAAGATCGGCAGATCGTAAAGCATCGATGCACGCAGAGGACCAATGACCTGATCGGAAGTCATCGGGTTGAACCAGAAGATGAACTTGTCTGCCCAGATGCCCATGTTGTAGCAGACGCCGGTCAGCAACAGACTGAGGAACACCTGCTTGCGATCAAGAAAGTCAAAAGCGATCAGCCGGTCGGAACGGTATTCCCGGAGGATGTCGAACAGGAACACGAACAGCAGGGTGCCATGGCCGATGAGCAAGGCAAACAACAGACCGTTAAGCCCCCAGGGCCGCAGGAAGAAGGCACTCACCACCATCAGGGTGTAACCACCGAGCATTGTCAGCAGGATGCGGTTGTACTGCTTCATACCTGACAGAAAGATGATAACCAACCAGAGATTGCAGAGCGTGACGAAATTGGTCAGGACCAGCAGACGGTACAGAAACGGCTCGTCGAACAACCACCAGAGCAGCACAAAAGCCAACAAACCTGCGCACACCGTGGCAATCAACATGATGCCCAACAGATTCGGCAGAATTGCCTGGGGCTTTTTCTCGAACAACCGGTCGGAAACGAACCGGGTGAAAAACACCTGTAAACCTCCGGTCGCAATCAACGACGTGGCAAACAGATAGGTGACCGTGACAAGAAATTGCCGAACCAGTAGTTCGGGTAAAACAACCCCGATACTCAGTATACCGATCAGCATGACGCTGATAATCGACAGAACCCAGGGCCCTGAACTCAGAAGACCTGCATAGACATACGCCCGCAGAGTAGACGAGTAGGAATCTCGCGCCAGTATCTTGCGCAGTTCAAAACCGATTCCTGCCATTAGAGGGTCCCCATTGAAGAGCTATAAAGCTTGCGATAACGATCAAGCATCAAGGCTTCGCCGTAATAACGGTTGGCTCGTGCTACGCCACTGGCTTGCGCTGCCGCCCAGCGCTGCGGGTCACGAAGTAAGCCGAGCACCGCCCGAGCGGTCGCCTGTGGGTCGGCGATAGCAACCACTTCGCCCGCCTGACCCAGGTCGCGATCCTCTGCGGTACCACCCTCGATCAATTCGCGACATGAGCCCACGTCGCTTGTCACAACGGGCGTTCCGGCGCACCAGGCTTCGAGAATAACCAGTGGCTGAGCCTCGCTGATCGATGTCAGGACCATCACACCTAACTTCGGCAAAATGTCGTCGATCTTCTGAAAGCCCAAAAATTTGACATTATTTTCCAGGCCCATACTGCTGACCAGGCTGTGGCACTCAGCCGCATAGTCGGCGTCTTCATCTTCGGGGCCAATAATCCAGCCTTCGGTCTCAGGCAGTTCGCTGACGATAGAACGCATGGCACGAATAAAAGTTTTCACATCCTTGATCGGCACAACTCGGCCGATCATGCCTATGACTGGAGCGATACCCGGTTGACGACTCTCACGCAGCGGGTTCCAGCGCGGCAGATCGATGCCATTGGGAATAACCCGGGTACGGTCCGGGTCGGCTCCATCGAGAATTTGTCGCTGACGGTTACCGTCGTACAACGCAATGATCGGATCAGCGTTGCGATAGACCATCAGACCGATGCGTTCGAAAAAGCGGATCCACAATGAACGGATATAGCCTGAACTGGGGTCCAGACTGCTATTAAGTGCCTCGTCCGCGTTCTCAGCAATCCAGCTGGCCTGAGCAAGATCGATCTTGCGTTCCTTGGTATAGATACCATGCTCACTGAGAATGAAATCGCACTGCCATCGGCGTTTGAGAATACACCCGGCGAGGCCGGCATAGCCTGTCGATACAGCATGCAACAGACGTGCTCTGGGCATGCGTTGCGCCGTTTCGGCCAGCATCACCATCGGCGACTGCATGGTGCGCATGGTCCAGAAATAGTTGATAAACGAGGGATCACTGCAGTGATCAAGATAGCCGTTGGTAATGGCCTCCCAGCTGGCCCTGCTGCGCAGAACATCCTGCATAGTCAATTGACCGCTAGCCAGAGACCCCAGAACCGCATCACCTGTCATCAACTCAGGCTTTTGCGGGTGGTGAAAATAACGGTACATGTTCTGTAGGTCATCAACCGACCCATCTTCAGCATCGTCGCCAAAACTCGGCGGAAAATGCCACGCATCCTCAATGAATACTTCTTCGATGTGCACTACGTTTGCAGGCACTTCGTAGTGACGTTTAGGATAGGATTCCCGCTGACCACCGATGAACAGCACTGAAAATGTTACTTGCGGCAGGCCAAGAATCAACTGATTGATCCAGCTCGATACACCACCGCGCACATAGGGCCAGGTGCCTTCCAATAAAAGACACACATCCGCTTCACCGCCGCTAACTACCTCTGGCACTGCCTTGAGCTTTTTACTCATAGCCAATACCTCGCAAGCTCGGCAAACGGCGGTCTTGCAAGAGCATGTGCAGGCAATCGAGCAAGCAGTCGTGGCACCTCATGATACTCGTGGGCTGCAAAAGCGGTTTCAGCGAGAAAGGGCGCAATTTTTTCAAATTGAATGCCACCGGTTTCCGCTTGTTTGAAAAATTTTCTGGCCGCGCTCAATTCATCCTGCTCCAGTGC
>Ga0307487_1001426_pt1 | contig 16807 bp, 19 predicted proteins | sample CBIW12metaG_FD_203665 | JGI IMG/M metagenome (GOLD analysis project Ga0307487, IMG submission 203665) | Sea-ice brine microbial communities from Beaufort Sea near Barrow, Alaska, United States - CBIW 1.2 | ecosystem: Environmental > Aquatic > Marine > Coastal | place: USA: Alaska | collected... | reverse complement strand
AAAGGAATTAACTCTGCATCCTCATCAATTCCTTGAAATGACAAACTGTCCATATTCATTAATTTTGATTTAGCCATATCTTATTTTAAGTCAAACTGTCACTGCAGTTGGTTGTTCATATCATTACATAAGCTTCAATAAAGTACACATTAGCCTGAGGCAGTGCATTGAGGTTACTTACAGCTTTAGTTATTTCAATTCCTATGCCAGCCGGGCAAAGGAAATATTTTTTTCCCGAAACTGTAACAAATAAAAATCAAACGTATCTTTAATTATAGAAAACAAAGATTTTTTTTTGATAACAGCCATTAATTATACAGATCAATTGGTTGCGCGTTGCCGCAAAGGGGAACAGCGCGCGCAAATGGAACTTTATAATAAATATCAAAAAGCCATGTACAATATCGCCCTGCGAATAGTAAATGATACCGCCGAAGCTGAAGATGTGATGCAGGAAGCCTTTATCAATGCTTTTTTAAAGATCGACACGTTTAAAGGAAATTCAACTTTTGGTGCCTGGCTCAAAAAAATTACGGTAAACCTCAGTATTAATGCTTTAAATAAAAGGTCAAAATTTAAGGAGGTTTCTTATAACGATCAGTTTAAAAATGAAGTTTATGAGGAAATTGGAATTGATTCAGAAGAAGAAACCAAAAACAGGAAAGTGCAACAGATCCTTTTGGCAATGCGCAGCTTAAAAGAAAATTACCGCATCGCGCTCGAGCTTCATTTAATTGAAGGATATGATTATGATGAAATTTGCGAAATATTAAAAATAAGTCCGGCCAATTGCCGAACTACAATTTCCAGGGCCAAGGAAAGTTTGCGCACTAAATTATTAGAAAATGGAAAATAAAGAATTTAAGGATTTTTTTCAGGACCTGGATTTCGACATTGCAGATCCGGCTGAAGGACATCAGGAACGATTTCTGGAAAAGCTGAAAAAACATCAGTTTCAATCCGGCAGTTCCAGGGGAAAATTAAAGATGCTTTGGATGCCAATTATGGCAGTTGCTGCCAGTTTATTGATATTGTTTATGTTGACAGGAAATTTAACCGGCTTCAAAATATCAAATAACCAGGGAGATTTAGCCGGGATTTCGCCTGAAATGAAAGAGACCCAGGAGTTTTACACAAGCCTTATAAAAACTGAACTCACCCGGCTCAACCAGGTAAAATCCCCGGAAACCGAAGTTGTTATAAATGATGCTCTTAAGCAACTGGAAAAACTCGATTTGGAATATATAAACCTTAAAAAAGACCTGGTTAAAAGCGGTCAGGATAAGCGGGTGATTTTCGCAATGGTATCAAACCTTCAGCAACGCATAGATGTATTAAACAATGTTTTATTGAGAATAGAGAAAATAAATGAACTTAAAAATCCTACAAATGAAAACAATATCATATAAAATGCTGTTTTTAATAGCATTGATCCCGTCAATGATTTTTTGCAGCAATAATCCCGATCCTTCCGGGTTTAATGGCAAGCACTCCAAAGAAAAAAAGGTTACCAAAGAATTTAAGGTGGCTGCTGATGACTTGCTAAAAATAGATAACAGCTATGGAAATATCGATATTTCAACCTGGGATCAAAATACGGTAAGAATCGAAGTCTTTATCAAAACAAATGGGGACGATGAACAAAAAGTCCAGGAAAAACTTGATGAGATCAATATTGAATTCAATCAAAATTCTGCCGGCGTAAGCGCTATAACACATTTTTCTAAAGAAAGCAGTCCCTGGTGGAGTGTTTTATTTGGGAATAGCTCAAATGTGAATATGGAGATCAATTATATTATAAAAGCTCCCGTGACCAACAATGTGGAATTAAACAACGATTATGGAAATATCTATTTGGACAAGTTGACCGGCAATTCAAAAATAAATTGCGATTACGGGAAGATAGAAATTGGGGAACTTCACGGTAACAATAATTATCTCAATTTCGATTATTCCCGAAACAGCCATTTTGGATACATAAAAAAAGCAACTATAAATGCCGATTATTCTGAATTCACTATTGATGACGCAGAGATTATCGATCTCAATGCTGATTATACTGATTCGAATTTAAAAAAGGTAGAACTACTTAAATTCAACTGTGATTATGGAAGCATGACCGTAGATAAGGTCAAAAAAATCTCAGGAGCGGGAGATTATCTGAATACTAAAATTGGGCTGGTTTTTCAGTCGGCAGATCTAAAAGCAGATTATGGCAGTCTGGCTATAGCTAAAATTGTAAAAGGTGCCGGGAATGTAAATATAGCAAGTGATTATGCCGGAATTAAAATTGGGTATGACAGCGGTCATCCGTTTAGATTTTCAATCAATACCTCTTATGGAGATGTGAAGGGAATTGAAAATTTTGAGGTGAGCAAACAAAACCAATCCTCAACAGATAAAAGTTATGGTGGTTATCATATTAGTGACTCAAATAGCAGTAATATTGTTATCAATTCCAATTATGCAAATATTAGTTTTCAACAAAAATAAAATCAATCAAACAAAAAAAATAAAAATGAAAAACGCAATTTTATTCTTTAGTATCATCTTATTCTCTGCTAACACGGTAAATGCCCAGTGGTGGAGCAATTCAAAAAAGGTTCCCGGAAACAAAGAAGTGACCAACCTCACCAGATCTGTTGGGGACTATGACCAGATCTCTGTAACCGGAATGATGGAAGTACAACTTATTGCCGGTAGCGAAGGAAAGATAGATATTGAGGCTGAAAATAATTTAATGGAATTCATTGAAACCGAAGTGAATAATGGGCATTTGAGAATATCCATACAAAAAGGCGTAAATATTGAACCTTCAAAAAATTACCCAATTAGAATTGTTGTTCCCTTTGAAACATTGGGTGCCCTCACCCTTACCGGATCTGGTCACATCAGGAATTCAGACGTGATCAAAGCAAGGGATTTTAAAATAAACGTAACAGGATCCGGTAATATGAATTTAAACCTGATCACAGAAAATCTTGAAAGTACGGTTACGGGTTCAGGTGACCTCAAATTGAAGGGTACTTCACAAGAATTTAAATGCAAAGTAACCGGTTCCGGCGATGTTTTCGCCTATGACTTAAAAGCAGTTAAAGTTGATGCTTCCGTAACAGGGTCCGGCGATGTGGAAGTATCTGTTGAAAACGAACTCAATGCAAAAATTTCAGGTTCGGGAGACATAAAATACCGTGGAAATCCCGACAAACAAAATTTTAAAACTTCCGGTTCAGGTTCTGTTTCCAAAAATTAGAAGAAATTTTTGTTTTATAAAAGGTATAAAAGTCAGGTGGAATTGAGATTTCCCCAGACTTTTATACCTTTTCTTTTGGCACCCGAAATAACAAAATCACCCCTCCTAAAAAGAAGATCACCAAGAATAAGATGGCATTTCTGACACTTCCGGTAAGTTGAGCTACAATTCCATACATAAGCATCCCGATAACAATTCCAATTTTCTCGGAAACATCATAAAAACTGAAATAACTCGCCGTGTCCAGGGTGTTATCAGGTAACATTTTGGAATAGGTAGAACGGGACAAGGCTTGTGTTCCTCCCATTACCAATCCCACGCAAGCAGCGGCTACATAAAATTCCTGTGGTGAAACTATAAAATAAGCAAACACACATATGGCGATCCAAAACAGGTTAAGAATAATAAGGGTTTTTATGTTTCCTATTTTTAATGCGATCCTTGCGGTAAATGTCGCTCCAACAACCGCGACCAATTGAATGAGCAGGATACTCACTATTAATCCTGTTGTGGGGTCCTGCGATCCCCAGTCCAGTTCTTCAATCCCAAAATAGGTGGCAATTAACATTATTGTTTGCACTGCCATGCTATAGGTGAAAAATGCGACAAGATAGCGTTTGAGTGCAAGTTGATTCTGTAAAAAATTCCAGATCAGTTTAAGTTCCCTAAACCCGTTAAACAAAACATCCCTGCTCATCTTTTGTTTTTTGTTTCCCACGGGCAAGTAATAATATGTATACTGACTAAATCCTATCCACCAGATTCCAGTAAACACAAATGAAAGTCGGGTTGGCAAGCCTTCATCTTCAAATCCAAACCAGTCATATTTCATGATCATTATCAAACAGATGATCAATAAAATTACACTGCCAATATATCCTAAGGAAAACCCCTTTGCGCTAATTTTATCCTGTTGGTCCGGATAAGCGATGTCCGGCAAATAAGAATTGTAGAATACCAAACTTGACCAAAACCCGATCAAAGCCAAAAAATAACACAATAAACCAAACCAGAGAAAATCGAGGCTAAACCAAAATAAGCCAATACAAGAAACCGCTCCCAGGTAACAGAAAAATTTCAGGAAGGATTTTTTATTTCCCACATAATCCGAAATCCCGGACAATAGCGGACTGCTAAAGGAAACCACTAAAAAAGCGAGGGCGGTTACATAGCTTATGAGAGAATCATTATTGAGATTAAATCCCAGGAATTTTACTGTGTCGTCAACAATATAACCCTGTTCATTTTTTACGATAGTGATTGCACCATAAAAAATAGGAAAAATTGCAGAGGAAATAACAAGAGGATATACCGAATTTGCCCAGTCGTAAAATGCCCAGGCATTCAACAACTTTTTATTTCCTTTTTGTAATTTTTTCATTTTCTAAAAATAGAAAAAGCTGCCCATTATGAGCAGCTTTTTTCTATTTAAAAATTTTTATTTGAATTATTTAAAGGAAGTCACTCCGTATTTTTTGGCTTCAGCTTTGGCTTCAGGAGCCCAGGCTTGCAAATTATTGATCCTGGTAGTTGTTGCGGGGTGCGTACTTAAAAATTCCGGTGGAGCCTGTGAATTGGCTTGCGCGGCCATTCTTCTCCATAAATCGGCTGCTTGATCAGGGTTATAACCTGCAATTGCCATTAAGGTAAGACCAATTCTGTCGGCTTCAGTTTCATGGCTTCGGCTAAACGGCAACATTACCCCTACCTGAGTACCCAAACCATAGGCCTGTGCAAAAATTTGTTGAGTCTGCTCGCTTTTTCCGCTTAAGGCAATACCACCTGCAACCGCACCCAACTGTTGTAATTGCGCGGCACTCATACGTTGTGCACCGTGATCTGCCAGGGCGTGTGCTACCTCGTGTGCCATAATTACAGCAATTCCGGTTTCATCTTTTGCAATTGGCAAGATCCCGGTGTAAAAAACAACTTTTCCTCCGGGCATGGCCCAGGCGTTTACCGCATCATCCTTAACCAGGTTAAATTCCCATGCAAAATCATTTAAATACCCCTGGTATCCATTGGCATTCAAATACCTTTCGGAAGCAGTAACAATTTTTTGTCCAACATTTTTGATCATATTAGCTTCTGAAGTACCTGTGATTACCTTGTTGTCAGCCAGAAATTGATCATACTGCTCAAAAGCCATTGGGAACAACTGAGCGTTTGAAACAAAATTCAGATTTTTTTCTCCTGTAAAAGGGTTGGTTTTACAACTTACTAAAGTTAGCACCGTAAAAACAGTTATAAGTAAACTTCTTTTTATCATGGTTTTTAGTTTTAATTTGTTAAAAGTACAAAACAGCTATCATCAATGTACATGGTTTATGCTCGCTTTAACAAATGGATAAATCCAAAAATGATACCAATTTATTTAAAGGGGAAGCTTTATTGAGATACTGCAGTCTTCAGTCATAAATTATTAACTTGCGGTTTTTATTTAAATTATGCCAAAAAAACATATTGAAAAAACCCCTGTCCAGGTATTGCTTACTCCTGAATACATACTTAACACAGGGAAAGTTTTAACTGCGCTCTCCCCCTTTCTGGCGAGTCGTTTTGCTGCAAAACTATTTTTAACCCCATTTCGCTTTAAGTTGCCAAATCGGGAAAAGGAAATGGATGAAAAATCAATTCAGGAAACTATCAATGTTCCGTCCATAAACAGGAAAATTGTAGTTTATAAATATGGAACCGGTCCAAAAAAAGTGTTATTGGTACACGGTTGGAGCGGCAGTGGCACTCAACTGAGTATTATTGCGAAAGCATTGGTAAATCAGGGTTTTAGCGTGATAAGTTTTGATGCTCCCGCCCATGGAAAAGCACCCGGAAAAACAAGTATGATGCCATTTTTTATTGAATCTATACACCATATAGATAAGGAATATGGTCCTTTTGAAGCTGCCATTGGGCATTCTTTAGGCGGAATGTCACTGTTAAAAGCTGTAAAGGACGGATTTAAAGTAAATAAACTTGTATTGATAGGGACTGCTAACAGTGTTACCAACATAACGAGAGAATTCTCAAAGAATATGAAGCTGAATGGAAAGGTAGCTAAATTGATGAAAGCTTACTTCGACAAAAAATTCGGGGAGGATATGGATAATTATTCCGGGGCATTTTCTGCTGAAAGTGTTAAAACCTCAACACTGGTAGTACATGACAAAAATGATATAGATGTCCACATAAGTTCAGCATATGAAATTGTCGATAAACTTGAAAATGGAAAGTTATTCGTGACCGAGGGTTTAGGACATCGGAAAATTTTAGGAAATCCCGATGTAATTAACAAAATTTCAACATTCATCACGGCATGATTTTTGTATTTTTAAAATAAAATAAGATGAAAATTATGAAGACTCTAATCCTTACTTTATTGACAATCATTACAATAGGTTGTAATGGAAACGCTCAAAAAGAATCAAAAGCATCTTCGAAATTTGAAATTACAAAGACAGATGCTGAATGGAAGGAGATCTTAACCCCGCAACAATACGCCGTATTGCGGAAAGGCGCTACAGAAATAGCTTTTTCCAGTGAACTAAATGATATAGAGGAACCAGGAACTTTTGTTTGTGCAGCCTGTGGAAAAGAATTATACCGAACTGAACATAAATTTGACAGTGGAACCGGTTGGCCAAGTTTCGACAGGGCAATTGAAGGCGGAGTAGCTTATGGCACCGAATATGAACGCAACGAAATTCATTGTGCCCGCTGTGGCGGTCATTTAGGACACCTTTTTGACGATGGCCCGCGCGAAACCACTGGAAAAAGACATTGTATCAACGGAGTAGCAATGAAATTTATTCCAGATGCCCCTAAAAAAGAATAATAATGAAAAAATATAAAGTGGAAAAAAGCGAAAATCAATGGAAAGAGCAATTATCAGACGAGCAATACCGCGTACTGAGGAAAAAAGGAACTGAAGCGCCGCATTCCGGAAAATATAACCTTCATTTTGACAAAAATGGGGATTACAGGTGCGCTGCCTGCGATGCTAAACTATTTGAAAGCGACAGCAAGTTTGAAAGTGGATGTGGCTGGCCAAGTTTTGACAATGCTATCGAAGGAAGTGTTGAATATGTTCAGGACAAAGCATTTGGAATGCTTCGCACCGAGATTTTATGTGCCAACTGCGGAGGACATTTGGGACATGTTTTTGACGATGGCCCTACACAAACCGGACAACGCTATTGCGTGAATTCGGCAAGTATTGAATTTAAAAAATAACCTAAACTTATTATTATGAAAAAGATTATCTCATTATTATTTATTTCTGTTTTTGTTCTAACCTCCTGTGGTAATGACGGTGCTATTGGGCCTCAAGGTCCACAAGGCCCCCAAGGACCTGCCGGTGCAGATGGGCTTATTGGAACAGTGATCGACCTTCAGGGTAATTTTAATTCAGCAGATGATTTCTTGGAATTGGATTTTAACGCTAAAGGAATTGAAGTTTTTGAATCGGATGTGGTTTTGGTATACTTAAAAACCGGAGAGGATGGTACTGCAGGTGGATTACCGGTAGAAGTTTTTAGTATGTTGCCACAAACCTATTTTATAGATGGCCAAATCCTTCAATATGATTTCGATTTTACTTTTTTCACAGTACAAATTTTCCTAAAAGGAACTTTTGATTTTGATGCGTTGGATTCAAGTTATACTACAAATCAAAAATTTCGGATAGTAGTGGTGCCAGCTGAATTTGCAGAAACTTCTGGGGTAGATTTATCTAATATGAATGCCGTGATGCACGCTTTGGATATTCAACCAGAAGATATTAAAATAGATAAAATTCAATAAAAACAGATAAAATCAGCGAGTAAAGGCTTAACCCAAAACCGGGTTAGGCCTTTTTGATTTTAGCCGAATAACACAATTTGTTAATCTTGCCTTTTAAAGACTTTCAGTTTAGCCTATTATTCCTTAAATTCGCACTTCTTAAACCGTTACAAAAAATTCCGAATATGAGTAAATACGATATCATTGTTTTAGGAAGTGGCCCAGGTGGATATGTTACTGCCATCCGCGCTTCGCAATTAGGTTTTAAAACCGCCATTATTGAAAAAGAAAGCCTTGGCGGGGTTTGTCTTAACTGGGGATGCATTCCTACCAAAGCCCTTCTAAAAAGTGCACAGGTTTTTGATTATTTAAAACATGCCGGAGACTACGGTCTTAAACTCGAAAAGGCAGATAAGGATTTTGGAGCAGTTGTAAAGCGCAGCCGGAATGTAGCTGAGGGAATGAGCAAGGGAGTAGAATTTTTAATGAAAAAGAATAAAATCGATGTCATTAAAGGTTATGGAAAATTAAAATCAGGAAAAAAAGTTGTCGTTACCGATGAAAATGAAAAAACTGCTGAATATTCGGCAGAACATATTATAATTGCTACCGGTGCGCGTTCAAGGGAATTGCCAAGTTTAAAACAGGACGGCAAAAAAGTGATAGGCTACCGGGAAGCTATGACCTTAAAAGAGCAACCAAAAAGTATGATCGTTGTGGGTTCAGGAGCGATTGGATCTGAATTTGGCCATTTTTACAATGCTATGGGAACCGAAGTTACCATCGTAGAATTTTTGCCAAATATTGTTCCCCTGGAAGATGACGATATTTCAAAGCAATTTGAACGCAGCATCAAAAAAGCCGGAATTAAAGTAATGACCAACTCTTCCGTTGAAAGTTTGGATACTTCAGGCAAGAAAGTCAAAGCAACCGTTAAAACCCCAAAAGGCGAAGTAATCCTGGAAGCTGATATTGTTCTTTCTGCAATTGGAATTAAATCGAATATCGAAAATATAGGCCTTGAAGAATTAGGCATCAAAACCGATAAGGATAAAATAATTGTTAACGAATGGTACCAAACCAATGTTCCGGGAATTTACGCTATTGGCGATGTTGTTCCGGGACCAGCTTTGGCTCATGTTGCATCTGCCGAAGGAATTACCTGTGTTGAAAAGATCAAAGGATTACATGTAGAACCTATAGATTACGGCAATATTCCCGGATGTACATATGCAACTCCAGAAATTGCATCGGTTGGTATGACCGAAAAACAAGCCAAAGAAGCCGGATATGAATTGAAGATCGGGAAATTCCCGTTCTCAGCCTCAGGAAAAGCCAAAGCAGCTGGTACACCTGATGGTTTTGTAAAAGTGATTTTTGATGCCAAATATGGCGAATGGTTAGGATGCCATATGATTGGTGCCGGGGTTACCGATATGATCGCTGAGGCTGTTTTAGGCCGCAAACTGGAAACAACAGGGCACGAAGTGCTAAAAACCATCCACCCTCACCCTACAATGAGTGAAGCGGTAATGGAAGCTGTTGCCGCTGCTTACGGGGAAGTAATTCACTTGTAATAGATATTAGACGTTAGATATTAGATATTAGACGCTAGATAAAAAGCTCCGAATTAAAATTCGGAGCTTTTTTATTACCCTCCACCCTGCCAGGGTTTCGTTTTTGGAATTTGGAATTTGGAATTTGGAATTTTTTACGGAATCAAATCACAATACCAAAATCGCGTATCCCAGGATTTTATTTTATCGGTAAAACAATCGTCTTTTTCATCCTCGCCTGGGGAAAATTGTTTTTCAACCAACTCCCCTATTTGAAAATCTACAGGGTTTTTGAAACCAGGCCCTTCAAATACAAAACTGTGAAATTCGCCATTTTCGCCACAAGGATCAACATTTTTGGGAAGATCTGCCATGAACTGATGGTCTATTATCCTTCCGCAGAAAGATTTGTCAAGGAATTTTGCGTTGACACAAACCGTAATCGCTTTAAATCCTTCGGCGATAAATTCATCCATGAGTTCCCTGGTATTTTTACCCCATAGAGGAAAAACAGCTTTTAATCCAACTTCCGCCAGTTGCTTTTCCCTGTATTCTTTTAAATCTTCAAGAAAAATATCCCCAAAAACACTTTGAGTAAAGCCTTCAGCAATCAATTTTGAAACTTCCGATTTCATAATTGCATTATAGGTTTGCATTGAAACATTTCCGTTCAGCTCGATAATTTGGAGCGGGATTTGTAAACTTTCAGCTTGCTGCAACAATAATTCCTTTCGTAAGCCGTGCATTGAAACCCTATTTACTTCAGAATTGACGGTAGTCACAAGTTTATTAACCTCAAATTTTTTCCCTTTCTGAAGTTTATACAATGCAAAGGCCGCATCCTTGCCGCTGCTCCAATTTATGTAAGCCTTTTCCATTTTGAAGTTTTTATTTCAGAAAACTGGTAATGGCGAGGTCGTAACTTTGCAGTCCGAAACCTATGATTATCCCTTTGGCATTAGGCGAAATAAAAGATTTGTGCCTGAATTTTTCTCTTGAAAACGTATTGGAAATATGCACTTCCACCACCGGGGTTTTAATCGCTTTTATCGCATCCCCTATTCCCACAGAAGTATGTGTATATGCCGCGGCGTTCAGGATAATTCCATCAAACATGTTATTTGCTTCCTGTAGCTTACCTATTAGTTCCCCTTCTATATTGCTTTGGAAATAAGATAACTCGACATCCCTGAATTGAAATTGAAGTTTTGAAAAATAATCCTCGAAACTTTGGTTGCCATAGGTTTCTGGTTCCCTGCTGCCAAGCAAATTTAAATTAGGCCCGTTAATAATTAATAATTTCATGTGTTTCTATTCTTGTTTAAGCGATGGCTAAAGATATTTAAATTTGAAACAAAAAAAAAACGGAAGCTCTCGCTCCCGCTTTTTCCAAAAAAAATTTTCCTTTAAAATCAATCTAAGGTTTTAGGATAAATTTCTTTTTGTTATCTTAAAATCCAATTTCAATTCCGAGATTTACTGATCCAAAGGTACCTCCATCATCTGTGACCTCTATTCCTGAATAAGAGCCAATTAACGCTACCTTCCCAAAATTATACCCAAGTTTTGGCCGGTAATAGAACCCACCGTCATTTCCATCGTCCACTCCTACGGCATAACCTAAATCGGCGCCTACGAAAAATGCCTCTGAGAAACTGAACCGCCCGGAAGCAGCCAAGGGTAGAAAGCTAAAATCTTCAAAATCATTTTCACCAAAAAAAAGAGAATAACCAACAAGTGGCCCTACACTGAATACATCTGTAACATCAAATAAGTAAGCAATATCACCTCCCAGATTGAAGGATGAAATATCTTGCACATCACCAACCGGTATTCCCGCGTTTACACCTATTTTCCAGTTACTTTGAGAATGTGCAACAGTAAAACCGAAAAAAGTGAAAATAGTAAGTAGTAATAATTTTTTCATGATCATATATTTAAATGGTTAATCTACTAAATTTACGATAAATAGAATTATCTGTATTTATTTACCAATCAAATTTATGAATCTATTAATATTTATGTTAAAAAAGACTTAAAAACCTATTTAACATACAACTAACTCCATGAAAACTATTTAGCTCCTAAATGAACCATCTTGTAATGCTAATAATCTCTCATTTATAATTAAAACCCAAATTCAATTCCCAGATTTACCGAGTTAAAGGAACCTCCGTCAACTTCTATTCCGGAATATGACGCAATTAATCCTATTATTCCAAAATCATATCCAAGTTTTGGCCTGTAATAAAAGCCTCCATCATTTCCATCGTCGGCCCCTATAGCATAACCTAAATCGGCTCCAATAAAAAATGTGTCTGAAAATCCAAAACGCCCGGAAGCAGCTAATGGAATAAAATGATAATCTACTCCATCTCCTTCACCTAAAAAATGTGAATACCCCACAAGGGGCCCAACACTCAATACATCTGCTACCCCGAAAAGGTAAGCGAAGTCAGCTCCAAAATTAAATGTGGAAATATCATCTGCGTCACCCAATGGTATTCCGGCATTTACACCCATTCTAATTTCACCTTGCGCATAAGAACCTACAAATCCGAAGATGGTAAAAACAGCTATTAGAAATAATTTTTTCATGATACTATATTAATTGATTAGTGTAATAAATTTAGGAATAAATCTAAATACAGAAATTACATATAAGAATCAATTAACATTAATGTTAAAAAAAACTAAAATATTTAAAACAAAAAAGCGGGAGCCTTGGCTCCCGCTTTTTAAAATTTATTATGCTTTCATTAGAAAATAAAGCCAACTCCAGCCTGAACTACAGAATGTTTCGCATCTGCTCCGGAAAATATATTATTGGAAAAACTGTCATCATATATATCGGTCAAACCAATATTGTAACGCCCGTTCACAAAAAATCCGCCTCTGAATTTATAGGAAGCTCCCAATGCAGCACTAAAGTCAACCTTATTGAATTGATCTTCGCTTAAAGAAATATCCCCGCTATTTGTACTGGATGGATGGTAATCTATTTCACTATTTACCAAAAACCCCACTTGTGGACCTGCTTCCAATGCCAACCCGTCTACAACATAAAACTTAGCTAGCATGGGAATGTTGATGTAATCCAATTGGTATTCAATATCATCCGCATTATTCCTATTTTCAATATCATATCCTTGTCCTGAATAAAGCACTTCTGGCTGAACAGAAAATTTGTCGGACAAAGGAATCTCGGCTAAAAGGCCCAAATTAAATGAAGTTCTTCCATTTGGATCGTTAAAGGCATTTACTCCGTCACCAGAAAAGGTGGAAAAGTTGGCGCCACCTTTTACACCAAACATTACAGATTCCTGTGCGCTCACCGCGGTAATTCCAAATAATACAATTGCTATTGATAAAACTGATTTTTTCATATCTTTTATTTTTAAATTCAAGACCAAAATTAGTCTTACATTTGTTAAGGAATTCCTTACCAATGCATAAAGTATTGCCAATACAATATTGAATTTTGTTAACAACCACTCTAATGACCTGGCATCAAGCTCTTAGTGACTTTAAGAATTATCTGCTTTTAGAGCGCGGCCTGGCGGAGAATTCCGTCTTTAATTATTCCTTGGATATTAAAAAACTTATCAACTACCTTGAAGCCAATTCCATAGCTGTTTCCCCTGAAAAAATATCCGAAGAAATTCTTCAGCAATTTATATATGAGGTCGCAAAAGTGGTGAATGCCCGATCGCAATCGCGAATAATTTCAGGTTTAAAAAATTTCTTTATTTATTTGATTTTTGAAGGTTACAGGGAAAATAACCCTATGGAATTGATAGAATCCCCAAAAATTGGGCGCAAATTGCCTGACACTCTCTCTGTAAAAGAAATTGATAATTTGATCAATTCTGTAGATTTGAGTTCCAAAGAAGGAGAACGCAACCAGGCAATAATTGAAACCCTTTATGGATGCGGGTTACGGGTTTCAGAATTGATCGATTTAAAATTATCCGATCTGTTTTTTAAAGAAGGCTTTATAAAAGTAACGGGCAAAGGCAATAAGCAGCGTTTTGTGCCTATAGGTGAAGCCACGCAACAATATATTTCAGGATATATACGGAATTCCAGAACATTGGTTCCTTTAAAGAAAAAAGCTTCAGATGTGCTGTTTTTAAATCGCCGCGGAAATATTCTTACCCGGGCAATGATTTTCACCATTGTAAAAAATCTTGCCGTAATCGCAGATCTTCAGAAGAATATCAGTCCGCATACCTTTCGACATTCCTTCGCCACGCATCTTTTGGAAAATGGAGCCGATTTAAGAGCGATCCAGCAAATGTTGGGGCACGAAAGCATTACTACAACTGAAATTTATATGCACGTGGATAAAAGCCATCTTCAGAAGGTAATAACAGAATTTCATCCCCGCAGGAATTACTAATATTTTGCTAAAATGATGTCATAATTTTTTAATGAGGTTCTTCCTTGATAACTTTAGGGAAAATTAAGAAAAATGAAAGTTTTAAAATTTAAAAATGGGGATGAGATGCCATCCATTGGCCTTGGAACCTGGAAATCGGATAAAGGGGAAGTAGGAAAAGCTGTAAAAATCGCCATAAACAACGGCTACAGGCATATAGATTGCGCGGCAATTTATGGAAATGAGGCCGAAATTGGAGAGGCACTTTCAGAAATATTTGAGGAAGGAAAAGTTAAACGCGAAGATCTTTGGATCACTTCCAAACTATGGAATGATGCGCATAAAAAAGAAGACGTGATCCCTGCCCTTAAAATTACGCTGGAGGATCTGCAGCTGGATTACCTGGATCTATACCTTATACATTGGCCCGTGGCATTTAAACCCGGAACTGGGTTTCCTGAAAAGGACGAGCAATTTCTTTCCCTGGAAGAAGCTCCCATTATTGAAACCTGGAACGCCATGCTGGAGGCTAAAAAATTAGGATTGACAAAACATGTTGGGGTTTCAAATTTCAGTATCCCAAAACTAAAAAAGCTTATTCAGCAAACCGATGATATTCCTGAGATGGACCAGGTGGAATTACATCCTTACTTACAACAAAATGAGCTTTTGAAATTTTGTAAAAAACACGGCATTCATTTAACTGCCTATTCCCCATTGGGAAGCAGCGACCGAATTGATGCGATGAAAGCTCCCAATGAGCCTTCTTTACTTGAAAACAAGGTAATAAAGGAAATTGCAAAAAAACACGGCGCGACCCCGGCACAGGTTCTTATCAAATGGAGTGTATTGCGCGGTACTGCCGTCATCCCTAAATCGGTCAATGAAAGCAGGATCATTGAGAATTTGAAAAGCATCAGTGTCAATTTAGATGAAGAAGACCTTCAGAAAATTGCCGATCTCGATGAAAATTTCCGGTACGTAACGGGTGAATTTTTTGTTACCGAAGGCAATACCTATGAAAATATATATGACGAGAAATAAATTCCAAATTCCAATTACCCATTTTTTTTTTTGGAATTTGGATATTGAGTTTTGGAATTTGATTTTTAACCACAAACCCCACAGTTTTTTAAAAACTGTGGGGTTTGTTTTATCCTATAAGTATGGGTTAAGCCCTATTTTGCAATATTTACTGCTCTTGTCTCCCTTATAACAGTCACTTTTACTTGTCCCGGATAGGTCATATCGGTTTGGATCTTTTGCGATATTTCAAAGGAAAGGTTTGCTGCTTTATCATCAGTTACTCTATCGCTTTCCACTATAACACGCAATTCCCGTCCGGCCTGGATGGCGTAGGCTTTTTTAACCCCTCCAAACCCAAAGGCGATGTCTTCAAGGTCTTTTAAACGCTTTATATAAGAATCCAGGATTTGCCTTCTCGCTCCCGGCCTTGCTCCGCTTATGGCATCACAAACCTGAATAATTGGAGACAATAAGGAAGTCATTTCAATTTCATCGTGGTGAGCTCCAATGGCGTTACAAATTTCCGGTTTTTCTCCATATTTTTCGGCCCATTGCATTCCTAAAATAGCGTGAGGCACTTCGGTTTCGGAATCCGGCACTTTTCCAATATCGTGCAATAATCCGGCACGCTTGGCCAATTTTGGATTTAAACCAAGTTCTGAAGCCATCACCCCGCATAATTTAGCAACTTCCCTGGAGTGTTGCAATAAATTTTGTCCGTAAGAGGAGCGGTATTTCATTCTACCTATAATTTTGATCAATTCAGGATGCAATCCATGAATTCCCAGATCTATTACGGTGCGCTTTCCTATATCAATAATTTCATCATCAATTTCTTTTTTGGTTTTCTTGACCACCTCTTCAATTCGTGCCGGGTGAATTCTTCCATCAGTGACCAATTTATGCAAAGAGAGCCGTGCTATTTCCCTGCGAACGGTGTCAAAACAGGATAGGATAATGGCTTCAGGAGTATCATCTACAATTATCTCTACCCCAGTGGCAGCTTCTATTGCCCTGATGTTCCTTCCTTCTCTTCCAATGATCCTACCCTTAACTTCATCGCTTTCAAGGTTAAATACAGAAACGCAATTTTCAATGGCTTCTTCGGTCCCTATTCGTTGAATGGTAGTGATAATGATTTTTTTGGCTTCCAGTTTTGCTGTAAGCTTAGCATCTTCAATAGTATCTTGTATAAGGCTCATTGCATCAGCCTTAGCGGTATCTTTCAAAGATTCGGTCAACTGGGCTTTAGCTTCCTCGGCAGAAAGGCCGGAAATCACTTCAAGTTGCTGGATTTTACTGGCATGGAGTTTATCCACTTCCTGCTGCTTTTTCTCCAAATATTCATTTCTGAAAGTGTAATCCTTTAATTTTTCTTCCAGATCATTATTTAAATTTTTGTTTTTAGCCAATTCGCTGGACAGCTGAGACTCCTTGTCACGGATGCGTTTTTCAGCCTCACCAATCTTTTTATCACGTCCCAGGATCACCTTTTCGTGTTCCCCTTTCAGCTCAATAAATTTCTCTTTAGCCTGCAGGATCTTGTCCTTTTTAATATTTTCAGCATCAATTTTGGCTTCCCTGATAGTTGTGGAAGCTATCTTTTTGGCGCCTTTAATAATTGTTGATGCATTTTTCTTCTCCATGACCTTGGCTATTGCAAATCCAATTGCAATTCCAACCATGGTGCCGATTATAACAAGTAATAATTCCATATTTTTAATTTAATTAAATAAAAAAGCCTGTATTAGCCAGGATTTTGTATAAACTCCTTAAAATAAGTATAGGGCTAACAAGCTGATCAAGTATCCG
>Ga0307487_1001424_pt1 | contig 16815 bp, 16 predicted proteins | sample CBIW12metaG_FD_203665 | JGI IMG/M metagenome (GOLD analysis project Ga0307487, IMG submission 203665) | Sea-ice brine microbial communities from Beaufort Sea near Barrow, Alaska, United States - CBIW 1.2 | ecosystem: Environmental > Aquatic > Marine > Coastal | place: USA: Alaska | collected... | reverse complement strand
ACATCGTGGAGCAGGACCACCGCTTCATCAAGAAGCTGACCCGGCCGATGCAGGGCTTCAAATCCTTCGCTGCTGCGCAGGCGACCCTCGCCGGGATCGAAACCGCGCATATGATCCGAAAAGGTCAGCTTGCCGGCAACGGTGGCACCGCCTTTCAGCAGTTCGCGGCGCTGGCAGGATAACTGTGTCCAGCAAAACGATTGCGTTTAGCCTGCGGATATATTTGCGACACAACCGAAAGCTCATGGCTCGGTCGCATTCTGGCCCGCAAGCCGCGAATGCTGGCGGCTATCGCTCTAGCCAATAAAATGGCTCGCATGCTGTGGGCCATGATCACAAAGGATGAAGAGTTTCGAGGCGGACTGCGTATGGCGCACTGACAACGCCAGAGGCACCGCCTTGAAAATTGCGGGAGAAGCTAAAGCTGTATGAAGACGATCGAACAGATCGGGGACGGGAAAATCAGCGTTACATGGAGAGCTTCGAGCTCGTTTTGATGATGTTTTGAACCTGCCCTGCGGATCCCATACCGGCCAATCAGACACAAATGTCTGTATGAAAAGGCCTGATACTTGGACGCATTTGATGTAACCGCTCTCCTTTTTGTGGATCACTGCAGACCCACCCTGGCACATCGATGCCGCCGGAGGGCGCTTACATCATCAAAGCCGAGGTTAAAGGCAAATGCGGCAGATGCTGACGCAACCCTTGCCATTTTTAAAATTTTTAATATGCTGTGTGAGATATTTTAAAAGCGACTGTCAATGCAAGACTGGAATCGTGCTATGGAAGGCTTGCATGCGGGCAAGATCCGCTTGGTCTGACAGACGCAGGTTATCGGCGACGCGGACCAACTCCGGTACGAGCGCAAGGTGATCGTTGAAATTGACGCTTTCCGAAAGTTAAGTTCTGCGGCGAGTGTCGCGGGCGCTTGGCGTCGGCGGGCAACGCGCTCTGCTGAGAGGGAGGCGAGGTGAGATGGGTTAAGGGTAAATGGCGGCACTAAAGAAAACTGATGAAGGCCTTGGGGCTGGCGCAAAGGTGAGCCTCAGCAAAGCAGCCTACGGCAGGTTTATCGAGGCACTGCACAACGGGTGTATCAAGCTGGGCGGCAATTACACCCAATCTGAAATTTGTAGCATTCTGGAGGTCTCGGTAACGCCATTGCAGAACGCCTTGCGCATTCTGGAGAACGAGGGCTTCGTATCGATCCGCGCGCGATCCGGGATCACAGTCCATCGCCCGAGCCTCAATATCTACCGCGAATGCCACCAGTTGCGCCAGATTCTGGAACTCGCAGCGGTGCCTTTTTACGTTAGAACGGTCACGGACGAAGAAATTCAGGCGCTTACGGACCGAGTCGTGGCGCACCGGTTGTCGACCTTTGAAGGCCTGCACGAGGAAGAGATCGTCAAGGAACAGCAGGCAATCGAGCGGAAATTGCATCATTGCATCATCGGCTCGATGAACAGTGACACGATCAAAAAAATCTACAATACGAACTGGGAGCGCACCAGCGTATTCCGGCAGTGGCCCGGTCGATTGACCGCAGAATACGTAAGGCAAACAGCGGACGAGCATCTGGTGCTTCTGAGAGCAGTTGAAGCGCGTGACACGGAGGGCGCCGTATCCGCCCTGCGGCAGCACATGCTGCTGTCCCTAGATCGCGGAATCATGACGAATCTCTATTTCGATTTGCAATAACGCCTTGAATGCCGGCAAGCGAGAGCGGTGCTCTCAAGGCCTTGCCGGCGCGCGTCCTGTTTTCTAGGTTGACTTGTCCCCCCCCCCTCGGCCCGGCCGTTCCACAAGTTCTGATTCGTTTAGTCGACGCGGCGCTGACAATCCGGCGCGGCTGTGATGCCGGAACGGTATCCCGCGCGGGCGTAAAATCCTCTGATCGCATCCATCAGCGGCAACCCGCAAAAGTATTTTACAACTGAAACTTCAGTTGAAGAGTAATTCGAACTTTGGCACGCTCGATCTACGAGAGCAGGACCTCTGTGGCCGGCGCCCAAAAGCCCGCTTTTCGCCTGTTCCGCGTGATCCGTTGAATAGTATTTTTAATACAAATAGTTGTGGTCTTTCTGAGTGCCTTTGCGCAGCCTCCGATGCTCTGAGGACGAGGGCATTCATCGCCTGGTCGCGAGTAAAAAGAACCACTGCTCGTCTCGATCGTCAGCTTCGAAAAAACCGATAATGCGATTGTTGCAATTTTAACTGTTGATTTTGAAATTTCACAATGGCACAAAGTTGTCATTAATACGGGAGGAAAGAATGTCTAAACATAATGGACTAACTCGACGGCGCGTCCTTGGCGCCGGAGCCGCAGCGGCAGGATTGGCCGGTCTGCCCTTTAAGGCGCTTGCGGCGACCGACATCAATTACTGGCACCATTTTACCAGTCAGACCGAAATTGCGGGCATGGTCGAGATCATGAGGCTGTTTCAGGCTGCGAATCCCGATGTCAGCGTAACACAAGAGAATATCCCGAATGCGGATTACATGGCCAAATTCACCTCGGCCGTGATCGCCAACAGTCGGCCCGACACCGCCATGGTAAGCCCCGAGCGGCTGCCAGACATGGTGGCGATGAATGGCCTTGTCGATTTGTCCGACCGTGTCGCAAGCTGGGATAAAAAGGATTTTTACAGCGATGATGCTTGGGAGGGCATCGACATCGACGGCAAGATTTACGGCGTTCCGGCCTTCAGTTTTGTCTATTGGACCTATTATCGGAAGGATTGGTTTGAAGAGGCGGGGATCGAATCTCCGCCCGATACCTTTGAAGAGATGATCGAAGCCGCCATCAAGATCACCGATCCGTCCAAGGGCCGCTATGGCTTTTCGTTGCGGGGCGGGGCAGGCGGGCAAAGCTCGTTCATCGACGTGTTCGACAGTTTTGGCGGCTTTATCTACGAAGGCAGTTCTGTCGAAATGGATATCCCCAAGGCTGTCGCGGCGGTGCGCTTTTATTCCGACCTGTTCACAAAGTACAAGGTCGCGCAACCCAGTGCTCCGGCTGATTCCTACCGTCAGATGATGGAAGGTTTCCGCACTGGTCAGACAGGGATGGTGTGGCACCACACCGGTTCACTTACAGAAATCCTCGGCGCGTTGAGCCCGGATCAGGTTGGCACTGCGCTTCGCCCGGCCGGTCCGCATACTCGGATTGCCCGTGTGAAATACCAGTACAACGGGGTATCCAACGATCAGAGCCTTGATCAGAGCTGGGATTGGACCAGCTATTGGGGTGACGTGGACGCGGCAATCGCACTGCTGGAGGCCACCGGGTATTTCCCGGCAACATCCGAAGTGTCCAATGATCCGCGCATCACGTCCAACCCGCTGTATCAGGCGGCACTGGATACCCTCAAGATTGGCGCACCAACACCGAAGGTCGTCGGATTCGACGGCTGGTCCCGGAATTCCATGATGTCGGAATTTCAGAAAGTGTTGATTGGTAACTCGACGCCCGAAGAAGCGGTCGATGCCATGGCACGGACGCTGGATCGCGAAACCGGCTGATCCCGTACAAGTACATTCGTCCACTGTAAATCACTTTTGCTGACGGTGCCTGTTTGGGCCATCGTCGGCAAAAGCTGCACATTCTTTGCCTTATTGACTGCTCGAAGGGCTTCCGCCGTGAAAATCACCGATATCAAATGTTATGTTTTGGAAGAACCACACCCCCAACCAGTGTTTCGCTGGCGTACCGGCCTGGCGGGCAGCGGCGATGGAACCCCGACGGATCAGCCAGTGCGCACCGCGGTCCTGCGCATGGACACCGACGAAGGCATCACCGGTTGGTGGTATGAAGGTCGCCGTGGCGATACCGTCGCCGATTTGGTGCGCCGACGTTTCAAATCACTTATCGGGCAGAATCCGCTGCTAAGCGAGGAATTGTGGCGCCTGGTCTGGGAAATCGACCGGGTAGAAGAAATTCACATGGGCCATTTGGGCCTGATCGACCTGCTGGCCTGGGACATCAAGTCCAAAAAGGCCGGAATGCCGGTCTATCAGATGCTTGGCGGCAGCAATCCCAGGGTTCCTGCCTATGCGTCGACCGTCACCTGGAACACAATGGACGAGTACGAACGCTATATCAAAGACTGCATGAACGAGGGTTTTACCGCCTTCAAACTGCACGCCTGGGGCGATGCCAAAGACGACGCAACCCTTAGTGCAAACCTGCGTAAATGGGCCGGTCCCGAGGCCGACCTGATGTTTGACGGCTCTGCCGGCTGGGATCTGGTGACCTCGCTGGAGTTCGGCCGCGTCCTCGAAGCGCAAGGCTTTCTTTGGTACGAAGAACCGATGCGGGAATTCGATCTGGTCAGCTATGCCAAGCTGTGTGAGGATTTGAAGATTCCGGTGCTTGCCGCTGAAACCTCGGACGGTTGCCACTGGAACGCTGCAACCTGGATCGAGATGAAGGCGCTCGACATGATGCGAACCAGCACCCACTACAAGGGCGGGCTGACCGGCGGCGTCAAGGTTGCGCATCTGGCGGAATCCTTTGGAATGCGCGCGGAAGTTCATGGTGGTGGCTATGGCAACGCGCATCTTTGCGCCGCGATCCCGAACAATTCCTACTACGAACAACTGGTCATGGATGCGGAGCAGATTCAGGGGCTTAAATCTGCTAAGCATCTGCCTATCGTCGATGGCTTCCTGACGGTTCCGGACACCCCCGGTCTGGGATTTGAACCTGATATTGAGCGGCTTGAAAAGACCGCCGTATCGATTGTCTGACCCGTGAAATATCAACAACACAATCTAGATCGGCGTAGCCCGATGATCATGAAATGGCTCAAGGCACCCATGCAGTGGCTTGCGCAACTGTCCGAGCATCGGCATTGGGCCTACTTTCTGATCATCCCCAGCATCATCTTTATCTGTATCGTCATCATCTACCCGACGATCAGCGGTATCACACTTAGTTTCCGCGAGATGCGGCTGACGCGGCCCGACCTAGGAACCGGTTTCGTCGGGCTGAAACACTACCAATACATGATCACTGATCCGGTGTTCTGGATTGCACTGACCAACACAGTCAAATGGGTCACCGTGGCGGTTCTGATGGAATTTTTGCTTGGTCTTGGCGTGGCGCTGGCGCTTAACCGGGACCTGCCCGGCATGAAGCTTGCCACTGTCCTGATCCTGCTGCCGTGGTTCCTGCCAAATGTCGTGGCTGGCAACATGTGGGCGCTAATGTTGGACCCCCGACTGGGCATCATCAACGATGTATTGATCAATTTTGGGGTGCTTACCGAAGGCAAGGCCTGGTTCGCAGATCCCGACACGGCGCTTCCGATGGCCATTCTAGTCGAGGCCTGGCACGGCTATCCCTTCTTTGCGCTGCTGTTTCTTGCCGCCCTCAAAGGCATCCCAAAAGATCTTTACAGGGCTGCCGCTGTTGATGGGGCAGGTCCGATAAAGGCCTTCTGGCAGATCACGCTTCCCAGCATGAAGATGGTGATTGCCGCCGTGATCATCCTACGCGTCATCGGGCTTGTGAATTCGCCAGAGCTTTTGCTTGTGCTGACCAATGGCGGCCCGGGAGATGCAACACAGGTGCTTTCGCTTTACGCCTTCCAGAACGCCTTCACCTCGTTCGACTTTGGCTATTCCGGCGCGCTGTCGGTCATCATGTTCCTGATCCTGATGGTCTTCTGCGTGATCTATCTGCGCATCGCCCGGATCCGGGACTGAGAAAGGAATACCATGACGAGTCTTAGCAGTAGAAAACGCATCGAAGATGTTATGGCTTACGGGGTCACGGGGTTTTTCATTTTCTTCGGTCTCGCCCCGATCGTCTGGCTGGTGATCACGTCTTTCAAGTCGGAAAACGAGATTGTAAGCCGGACCCTGACATACTTTCCGCGTGATCCGATCCTGACGAATTACGTCGACATCTGGAACCAAGGGTCTTTCCTGACGCTGATGGCCAACAGTTTCGTGACGACCATCATCACCGTAACCATGTGTATCGTCGTTGGTACGCTGGCCTCCTACAGCTTCTCGCAATACCGGTTTCCGGGAAAGCAGGGTCTGCTGGTGTTCTATCTTGTGGTGCGGATGTTCCCGGCCGTTCTGATGGTCGTCCCGCTTTTCCTGATCATGAGGTTCCTTGGCCTGCTGGATTCTTCGCTAGGTCTGGCGATTGCCTATACCAGTTTCCTGATGCCGCTTTTCATCTGGATGATGAAAGGGTTCTTTGATGCGGTGCCCAAAGAGCTTGAAAAAGCGGCGCGGATCGACGGTTGCACGCGGATCGGTGCGCTGGTGCGGGTCGTCATGCCGCTGGTGCGCAACGGGCTGGCCGCAACCTCTATCTTCGTCGCGATCGCGGCCTGGAATGAATACATGTTCGCGCTGATGCTGACCACCAGTTCTGGCTCGCGGACCTGGCCGGTCGGCCTGCAACTGATGGTTGGCGAATTCCAGCTTCCCTGGGGGCTGTTGGCGGCCGGCGGTGTAATAAGCATCCTGCCCGTCATCGTCCTATTCGCGCTGGTTCAACAAACGATGGTCAGAGGTCTGACGGCCGGCGCGGTAAAAGGCTGAGACCTGCAATGTGCAATACAAGAATCAAGAGGACACGATGAAGTCACTAACGCTGCAAAACGTACGAAAACGATTTGGCGCGCTCGAGGTCCTCAAGGGCATCGACGTGACGCTGGAGGAGGGCGGCTTTCTTGTGCTGCTGGGCCCGTCGGGCTGCGGAAAGTCGACACTTCTCAGCATCATTGCCGGGTTGGAGGAACCATCAGACGGAAAGATCATTATCGGCGATCAGATCGCCAACGACCTGCATCCCAAGGACCGCGATATCGCAATGGTTTTCCAGTCCTACGCGCTTTATCCGTCGATGACGGTCAGGAAGAACATGGCGTTTGGGCTGAACATGCGCGGCGCTGACCAGAAGACGCAGGATGAGGCCGTCGATCAGGTCGCGCAACTTCTGGACATCGCGCATCTGGTGGCCCGCAGGCCAGCAGAACTGTCCGGTGGTCAGCGCCAGCGCGTGGCCATGGGGCGCGCGCTAGTGCGCGACCCGGGGCTGTTTTTGTTCGATGAGCCGTTGTCCAACCTTGATGCGATGCTGCGCGTGCAGATGCGCAGCGAGATCAAGAAGCTGCACAACCGTCTTGGCACAACCGTCGTCTACGTCACGCACGACCAGGTCGAGGCGATGACGCTTGCCACGTCGATCGCGGTCATGCGCGACGGCGAGATTCAGCAGAACGGTCCACCGGACGAGATTTACGACCGCCCCAGCAACATGTTCGTTGCCGGATTTGTCGGATCCCCCCGGATGAATTTTATGGGCGGCAATCTACGCAATACCACCGATGGGCTGTCCATCGTGCTTGACGCGCCCGAGGGCGGGGACGGGCAGGTGCTGCCCCTGGGTACCCCCGTACTGGCGGCCAGCGGCGACGGCACGCCGGTTGTTCTGGGCATTCGGCCGGAGTCCTTCCGACCGGCGGTTGAGGGCGACGACCTCCGGATCCTGGCGCGCGTCGAGCTTGTCGAGTTCACCGGTGCGGACACGCTGATAACCTACACCGTCGCGGGCCAACCGGTCACGGCGCGGCTCTCTGCGGATTACCGGCCATCGCTGGGCGACGAGGTCACCCTGACCGTGGATGCAAGGAGGCTTCACCTGTTCGCCCGGGACAGTGAGGAAAGGCTGAACTGAAGCGCCAGCGGGCCAGGACGGGTTGCGGGGAGCACGCTGCGGGGCCGTGGGCTCGGCTTGGGTGTGTTGCAGGGTCTGATTTTGAAGCTGAAATTTCTATCGCAAAAGACGACAAACACATGGAGCGGACAATGGGCCGAATCACAAAAATAGAGTTGTTGGAATTCACCTATCCGGTGGAAAACGTGGGGCCGTCAGAGGATGGCTACGACACGATTTATATGCCCGATACCGAAGGAGTGATGTCATCCTTCGCCACCCGCATCGAAACATCGGATGGGCTGGTCGGAGAGTATGTTGGCGGTATGACGCTGGCGCTTGGCCAGACCGAATACCTTGCTAAGAAGATTATTGGCCGCAACGCCTTTCACCGGCTCGCCTTCTACGAAGAGTTCAAGCGCGGCCTGCGCAAATTCGACAAGATGGGTGCCGGTGCGCTTGATATCGCCTTGTGGGACTGGGCGGGCAAGCGGCTGGAGACATCAGTCGCTAGGCTGCTTGGCTCCAGCCGGACCAAACTTCCAGCCTATGCTAGCACCTATCATGGCGATCCCAACGGCGGGCTGACCACGCCCGAGGATTATGCCGACTTTGCTGAGCACTGCAAAGCCCTAGGCTACACCGCTTTCAAGATGCACGGCTGGACTGACGGCAATGTAAAGCGCGAGGCGGATGCGATCCGGATGTTGCGTGATCGCGTGGGGCCGGACACAGCGCTGATGCTGGACCCTGCCTGCCAGCTTCGGACGCTTTCTGATGCCCTATTGGTTGGCCGGGCCTGTGACGAGGCCAAGTTCCTTTGGTGGGAAGATCCGTTCCGCGACGGCGGTCTCTCGCACTCGGCCCACAAGGTGCTGCGCGAGCGGGTGACAACGCCGATACTGGTTGGCGAACACATGCGCGGTCTGGAATCCAAGGCCGATCTGGCCGTGTCCGGTGCCTGCGACTTTGTGCGTGTTAATCCGAACTATGACATGGGGATCACCGGTGCCATGAAAGTTGCGCATATGGCGGAATCGCTGGGGCTAGATGTCGAGATCCACGGGGCAGGGCCCGCGCAACGGCACTGCATGGCGGCCTATCGAAACACGAACTATTACGAACTGGCCCTCGTTGGCCCCAAATCAGGCTCTTCCTACCCGCCGGTCTACGCGTGCTCCTATTCAGACGCACTGGAAGCGGTTGATTCGGACGGAACCTTCCCGGTGCCAGCGGGTAACGGCCTAGGTGTCGAATATGACTGGGATTTTATTCGCAAGCACGCGACAAACGCGACGGTCCTCCAATGAGGCAGGGCCGTCCAATCCGGCGCCTTGGCCCACAGGGGCCAAGGCAGCATGGTTCTGTCGCAAACTTTTAGTCCCTTCCCCTTCGCTGTTGATTTTGCGACACGATGACAAAACAATCAAGCAGTGGGGTGTTGTCAGTAGCGCTTGATTTCGAAGGAAGCCACTGTCCTAGAAGCGTGATCTTATACGCGATGTTTTTCTATGTGCGCTACGGCGTGTCGTACCGGGACCTTGAGGAGATCATGGCTGAACGCGGCGTTGAAGTCGATCATGCCACGTTGAACCGTTGGGTCGTGAAGTTCTCGCCGCTGATTGCGGTGAATGTACAGGCAAGAAAGCGCCCGACTGCGATCTCTTGGCGGATGGATGAAACTTACATCAAGGTGCGTGGAAAATGGTTGTTTCACTACCGCGCTGTTGATCGCGACGGCCAGACCCTTGATTTCATGCTGTCTGAACGTCGTGATACTGAAGCGGCGAGACGCTTTTTCAAGCGCGCCATTGTTGTAAATGGCGTACCGGACCGGATCGCCATCGACAAGAGCGGCGCCAATCTGGCGGGCCTTCAAAAACTGAACGTCATTCTCAAGTTCACGGGTGCTGGTAAAGTTATCAAGATTGTTCAATCCAAATATCTCAACAATATGGTTGAGCAGGATCACAGGTTTATCAAACGCATCACACGGTCCATGCTGGGCTTCAAAGCATTCCATTCAGCCACTGCTACGCTGGCCGGGATTGAAACAGCGCATATGATCCGCAAAGGTCAAACCGATCAAAACAGCGTCTCGCCATTTAAACAGTTTGGGGCCCTCACAGCATAATTGCGTCCAATGAAGGCTGGCTTTCACCCCGCAGAAGATTTGCGACAGAACCCGTTCAACTTGTCCAGACTTTTGACCCGCAGGCGCGGAGTGAAGAACCGTTCACGGATCAGGCCAACCTGGTTCTCGACCTGGCCTTTCTCCCAACCGGACGCCGGGATGCAGGCAACCGGCTGGACCAGATAGTGGCACATCTGAAGGAAGCGCCGGTTGTAGAGCCGCTCCTTGCCGATGAAGACCGCCTCGACCGCCGTCTTTGTTCGGCCTGGCCTCGGACCCATGGCGGCCAAGCCTCACTGTCATAGATTCCGCGCGTGCAGGTGCCTTTGAAGAAGGCGAAGGCCCGGTCATGTGCGTCGAACACCATCTCTTGGCTCTCGCGCATATAGGCCCGCGCGAACATCATCCGACTATGGCAGAGCCTGACATGCGCGACCTTCACAGTCGTCGTCACACCACCAATCAGCACGACCTCATGGCTCCAGTCGAACTGATAAGCCTCGCCCGGAGCATAGTGTAGCGGCACGTAGGCTTCGGCCACCGCCGATCCGCGCGCCTTCGACCACATCTTGGCATAGCGGCGGATCGCGTCGTAGCTGCCCTCAAAGCCGAGCGCCCGGACCTCCTCGTAGATCCGGATCAGCGTCAGACGTTCTCGCGACGGCTTGCCTTCGTTGGCCGTCAGAAACCGATCGACCTCGGCTTGCCACGGTCCGATCCGCGCCATCGGCTGATGCTCACGCTCATACCTGAAATCTGTCTCGTCCGATCGCAGGATCTTGCGGACCGTGTTGCGAGACACGTGCAGCTCTCGGGCGATGCGCTTCATCGTCCAGCCCTGCACATGAAACGCCCGACGCATCCGCGCTATCGTATCCACTCGCTTCAACTCCCCCTCCATCCGCTGCCTCGCAACGGATGGTCAGATGAAACCGCAGAGGGGTCAAAATTGGACGCCGATTACCCCGTTAAGAGGGTCAGTTTTGCACGCCGAAACACAGCCAGTTCGCCGGAATGCAGCGAATGGCCGCAATGTCGGCTTAAATATCTGCCGCCGAGAAACAATCTGGCCTGAGCCAAGGTGTTATTACCGGCAGTATTCGCCGGTATGAGCCTCGCCTCCATTGGTGATCGTCCGCGTGGTGAAGTCATTACAGCCTGGCGTGTCCGAGGGCGCGTAGCGGATGTAATGATCCTCCCCCTCATAGCTGTAATCCATGCTTCGGCTTCCATCGGAGTTTTCCGTGAAGACCAGATTCTGAACCCCACCATGCGGCGGTCTTCCCGGTGCGGTACCGCGCCCATCTGTTGCGGTCAGTGGCCGAACGCGGGGGAGTTGATCGAAGTCGGCCACGACGCCCATAAGGCACTGCACGATATAGGGAGCGTCTTGCGAGGTGTGGTAGCGATAGCCGAAGGTTTCGTCGATTTGCCCATTGCAGACGTCGAGATTGCCTTCGGAAATCACCGACCCGTCGGGATTGTTGTCGCCATAGATCGGGAAGCCATCGAAGGCCCAGCCGATGACCGCAGCGTCCCCGGCATTTGCCATCTGCTCGATCATGCAAGTGGGTTTGACATGGTAGTGGTAGTCATCGCCGCGTCCGGCATGGCCGCCGCAGACATCGAGCTGCTCGGTCTGAAGCGTATCGTGCTGGGCCTGATGATGCGCCAGATCGGCCTCGCTCATCTCACCACCGCCCGTATAGTCGTAGATAGGCACGCCATTGACGGCGACACCCAGAGCCGCGTCGCGGGTCAGCGGTGCGGTGCCGAGGGTCGGGGCCAGCAGAATTGGCGCGGCGTAGTCAGCGGGAACAGGAACCTGTTCGTTCGTGCCGACAATGCCCGTCATCTTTTCATGGTCCGGGTAGGTATCCGACTGGATTGTCGCGTGGCTGTCGGTGCAGGTGACGGTGACACTCTTGTCGAAACCCGCCTCAGCTACGGACTGCGTGACAGCGGCGCAGTGGTCGTCATGGGCGGAGGCGGCGGACGCGGCGGCGATCACGACCAGGGCGGTGAGCGACAGCGTGGAGGAAAGGGTCATAGTTTTGGCTCCGTTCATTGCGGCTTAATCGACGGTCAGGCGGCAGAGAACGGTATTGCTCTGCTCGAGGTCAGGGCCCCAGATCAGGCGGGCGTCCTCGACCCATTCGATCCGGGCGTAGCCGTCTTTGGGGCTGACGTCGCGCTCGGAAAACTCGCTTGCCTGCGGCCAGTCGGTGGCATCAAAGCCCGTCTGATCCCAGCCATTGGGCTCTTCCATCGCCTCGAAAGCGCAGGCCCCTTCGCCAGCGACGGGGTTCGTCTCACCTTCGCAGGATTTGTTCAGCGGGGCTGTGTGAATGACCAGACACTGCCAGTCGGCATTGCTGACGGCGACCGTCTCGCCCGCCGCATCGCTGATCTGCACGATGACGCCGCCGTCGCCCAATTGCTGCCGATTAGTGCCTATGTATTCCAGGCCGGTATCGTTCTCCTTGAAGTCTTTGGCGACAAGACCGATCACGAAGGGCCGCTCGGCCTCGAACGCGAAGCTCTCTGCGTTGAACGATCGTTCGGTCGTGATCGGCACGCTGTCCTCGGCAACCTGAGCGCCGCCGATGCGCATTTCGAACCAGTTATCGGCCCAGACATCGGCGGAGAAGGTTTCTGCCGCCAGCGCTGAGGGGATAAGGGCGACGAGCGTTAAGGCCGGGATGGAGTGTTTCATATTGTATCCTTTCGGGTTCAAGGCCGCGGACGACGGGCGGAGGCATTGCACGTGCCGCCTTCGCCCTCCAGCGTGCATCCGGTTTGCGCCGTGAGGCAGCCGAGGATCGCGTTCGAACCCGCCTCGCCCACGTGGTAGTGATAGGTGCTGTCTTCGCCTGCATGGCCGTTGCATTGGTCGAGGTCGGCGGGATCGGAGCCATCGGCCATCAGGTGCGGCAAGATTGCCTGACCGTCCATCGCGATGCCGATCTGGGCGCCGTGATCGCCCATCTCCGCCGTGCCGGGAGCATCATTCAGGCAGTCGGTGACCGCGTGGTAATGGTAGCCCACGTGCGGGTTCACATGACCGCCGCAATCATCGAAGGGCGCAATTGTATAGGCCCCGAGGATCGCATCGACCGGCGCAGGCCCGTCCAGCCGCACGCCATTATAGGCCACGCCCGAACCGTTTTCGCTGGTGCGCGCCACATCCGTCGCCGCGACCGGCTCGAAGGGTACCACGTAGGTGACGACCGCTGTCTCGGGCAGTGTTTCGGACAGGCACTGGACGCAGTAGTTCTGATAGGCCGGGTCGACGTCCGGTCGTGCCGCGGCCTCGCATTCCTCCAGCGTGCCAGTGTAACGGATATCGCCTGTCTCAGGATCATATAGCTGCCAGTTGATGTCGCCGTAGATTTCGGCAAGCCGGGTGATGAAGTTGCCATCCACATCCACCGTTTCCCCGTCGAGGAACCGGATGCCGCCGGCCTCTGGCCCATCGTCGATATGGGGCGGGCACCACGGGCCGGGCGTGTAGGTGTGCGGATCGGCCGCCAGAGTGATCGAAAAGCACGCCGTCCGTTCGCCTTGCGACAGCGTGCAATTCACAAGTTCGGGACCGGCGACGATGTCCGCTGCCGCGAAGAAGTCGGCAACCCCAGCAAGGCGGTCGTCGGTTTGGGCAAGTGCCGTGGTGGAACTGCCTGTGAGGAGAATGGCGGCGAGGATCGTCGGTTTCATGCTGAACTCCGATCTGGAAAGGTTGCGGCTTTACCGATTGGGTGGCGTCGGCAATGCATTGCACAACGCGTCTTCAGTCACGCCAAGTGTCGCTGCGGCGGCGGCTAGGTCAGGTTTCTGCCCGCGTCCGCCAAGCGCCTCCATAAGCGCCTGCGGCTCGACGCCGAGCGTCGCCGCAGCCTCGTTGAGACCCGGAGGCATGCCGCCGGGGCCGCCACCTTCGCCGGGCCTTTGCGCGCCGATCCCGGCCGTCGCGGTCGTAATGAAGTTGCCCTGCGCCTGCACGCCGACCAGACAGGGCGGCAGGTTCGGGAAGCTTTTGCTGGCGTGGTAGTGATAAACCGCTGAGCCATCCGTCACCGGGGCCACATGGCCGTTGCATTGATCCAGTTCTGCGGGCTCCGACCCGTCGGGCTCGCGGCTGCCATAGAGCGCAAAGCCGTCGAAGGCATATCCGAATTGGGCGCTGGCGTTCTGCTCCAGGGCGCAGTCCGCCGCGACGTCCTCTGCCTCGAACACGGTCGCCACGTCCGTCGAAGTTCCGTGCCAATGATACCAGCCGCCTGGATCGACATGCCCGGCGCAAGTGTCCAGCGCGGGCATGTGGCCCGTCACTTGGATTTCCGGTGCGTCGGCAAAGATCGGGACACCGTCGAGCGCCACACCGACCTTCGCGACGGTCTCCAGTGCGGTTGGGGCATCAGCCAAGACCGGATCGATCGGCAGAAGCATTGTGATCTCGACGCTTTCATCGACCGAAACGTTGATGCAGGCGTGGTCGACCGTGGGCCGCTCGGTCGCGTTATCGACAGAATAGACGTTTCCGTCGTCGTCGAAGAAGCGATAGCCCAGTTCATCGAGCATCCTCAGGAAGTCGCCATCGATCCGGTAGAGCCCGGCATTTTCGCCGGTCCACTCCCAGATGCCGCCCGCATCATCCAGTGTGGCGGGGCAGAAGGGTCCAATCGCAAGCCCGTCCGGCAGGTAGCCGACCATGATCTGATGGCATTGCGTTCCCGTGCCATCCTCGAGTGTGCAATCCACGATCTCGGGTGCCTGAAGGAAGGCGGATTGCACAAAGTGGTTGGTATCGGGATGCGCGAAGGCCGGGGTCGCGACGACAAGCGCGGCAAGAAGGGCTAATGGTCGTGTGCCGGTGTTCCGGTTCATGAAAATACCTTTCGTGGGCGTGGGGTCTCCGTCTCACGTACGCCGGGAACACGACCCCCAAGGCTGTCGCGCAGATCACGAGTCATCCGTGCCAGCGTCTCGGCATTTTCAGTCCCAAGCCGCTCCGCGATCAGGGCGTCCATGTCGCGCCAGACGGCGTGGATGTCCGACAGCAGCCCGCGTCCGCGCATCGTCAGGCGCAGAACGTTGCTTCGCGCCTCGTCGGGATGCGGTTCGCGCGAGATGAAGCCCGCCTCAATCAACCGGACGGTCATCGTACTCATGCTGGCGGGGGTGATGCCAAACTCTCGGGCGAGGCTGACCTGCGACGCGGGTTCCATCCGGGACAGGGCGTCAATGATGCGGGCCTGCCGGGAACGAATACCGATTTTGGAGAGGCGGTCGCGCAACTGCTCCTCCACGAGGGCGGCCGCGTGCAAAAGGAAATGCAGGGAAGATGCGTCGGTGGCCATACAAACAGTTAGTATGCTAATGAAATTGGTATGGCAACTGCCTTGGCGTGCGGCAGTCGAGAGTGGGTCTACCGGAATGACGCTGATTACCTAATTTCTGTGGAGACCGGACGCTCCGATACGGCGTTGTTGCAGGGAGGATGAAGATGTCGGAACGCGCCCTACCCGAGACGGATTTCAGGCGGTCCGTTCGAACTTTGGGCGGCCAAGTTCGGTCATTCGGTTAAGGATCCGGACGCCAATCTTGGCCTCTGTCGTCTGATTTTCGAAGCCGCGCGCTTTGTGCTTGGGCCTGATGACGGCCTTCCAACGACCCATCAGAGTTTCACACCGGCTCCGCTGATTGTAGCCCGATTTCTGCCATACCATCCGGCCATGGGCTGCTATGTCGGCAATATTGTGGTCACGAATGCTCGGGTTTGGGCGGCGTCGGGGCTCAGGACCGCGTTCTTGGGTGATGGAATCGCAACTTTGATCGCCGAACCAAAGCGTTCAGTAAGAGCAGCGCAGGTTGGCTCTCCATCGTTAGCGCCATCGGCCAAGAATAGGTCAACTCGTCCGGCGATCTGATCCAATAGGCTCGGCAGGGCGGTCGGATCGCCAACGTCATCTGGGGTCAATTCGGAGCAAACGATCTGGCTACTGACAAGATGTAAGCGCTGGTTCGACCCCACATTCCTTGTCGTTTCGTGATGTGCGATTCCGGCGCTTCATAGATTTGAAGGGAGTTTCTCTATGGAGGCTACGAACGAGTTTCTCGCAAGAATGCCGCGCAGTTCAGATGGCAAGCGGCGCTGGCCTCTGGAACTGAAGGCACAGATTGTTGCAGAGACGCTGGTTGAGGGCGCGACTGTGAATGGGGTGGCCAAGCGATATGGGTTGATCCCCAGCAGCGTTTCAGATTGGCGGCGCATGGCGCGGATGGGCAAGCTTGTCTTGCCCAACTTGGATGGCATGGAATTTGTGCCAGTGCAGATTGCGGCACCTAAGCCGCTTGAGGTGGTTCCAGCACCACCTAACAATTTGACCAGCGTTGAGCTGCTCAAAGGCGGAGTGACGATCCGCTTGGCCGCCGATACTCCCGCGACCCGCATTGCCGAGATCGTGGCTGCACTGTGATCCATCCGTCGCATGGCGTACAGATATTTGTGGCCACTAAGCCGGTGGACTTTCGTAAAGGGCATGATGGTTTGGCTGCACTGGTGCAAAGTCATCTAAAGAAGAAGCCCTTTGACGGTGCGGTCTATGTGTTTCGCGCCAAGCGGGCGGATCGGCTCAAGATGCTTTGGTGGGATGCGACCGGCCTGGTGATGGCGTACAAGCGGCTTGAGCAGAACGCGTTCAAATGGCCTGCGATCAGGGACGGCGTTTTACGGTTGGACGCTGCGCAATTTGAAGCGTTGTTCGATTACTCATGTTGATGCCCCTCCTTGTCAGGCTGATTGATTCTTAAATCCAGGCTGGAAATAGTGTTGTTACGAAGGCTTCGGACCGTCTTTAGGGCAAGTGGCGTGTCGGGAAACAGATAGGCCCCACTTGGCTGGCGATCGATCAGCAGGTGTTTCTTTCTGATCTGCACATATAGCCAGTTGACCGGGATGCCGAGCTTGGAGGCAAATTCGTTTGCGGTGAGC
>Ga0307487_1001421_pt1 | contig 16828 bp, 23 predicted proteins | sample CBIW12metaG_FD_203665 | JGI IMG/M metagenome (GOLD analysis project Ga0307487, IMG submission 203665) | Sea-ice brine microbial communities from Beaufort Sea near Barrow, Alaska, United States - CBIW 1.2 | ecosystem: Environmental > Aquatic > Marine > Coastal | place: USA: Alaska | collected... | reverse complement strand
CGGGGTGAAGATCCTGCCCGTTACTGTGGAGTCTGTGAGGAAGCACAGGGAACATTTAGAAGAAGCTGGGGTATTGACAGGTTACTCGTATCACGGTCCCAACAGGCCCGTTAAAATAGCCTTTAACCCTTCTATTTTGAGCATCACCGACAATGGTTCTCCAAAAAATACCGCTACTGAGGGTCAGCCACTTACGCAATCACAAACGAACAAAGTTCCCCATAGTAATGTATCTAGTAGAAACACTATCAATAAGTTTCAGTATAGGGAAATTGAAGGTGATTTGCAAAAAAGCAAATCGCCATCCAGTTGTACCAAAGAAACTACAAAAGCACCCAAAAGGCAAGATGGAAAAAAATCCGGTGCGCCTAACAATCCGGACGGGGATCTACAAAAAAAATTCACCGGCGGCCGCGAATTTATGGCAGAAAAGAACGAGCTGAGCGCGGTTTTGATGGACCACATTGCCGATAAAACGGAGCTTTCGCGGGATCTGGCCGCCGGGAAATACAAAAATCATCAACCGGTGGGTGCCGAAATCGCTCAAAATGAAGCGTATTTGGGAGCGATGCACCCGGAAGATTTCAAGGAACTGGCCATCCAGGACGTGTTCAAATTTTCGGCAAGTCTTTTCGAAGACCTGAAAGTGCATCCCGGCAGCTGGATGAACGCTTATAAATACTGGCTCAACGATTCCTTCAAGAGTTTTACCGGCAAAACCTTCTCCAAAACCAACCTTTTACCAAAATGGCAGAAATGCATCGAAGTGCTGCGGGAGGTCAAAAAATACAAAAAAGCACATCCCGGATGGCAACCGGCTTTCCCGAGCCTGTATTTTGATCCTGCCAGGACCTTCAAGGAAAACAACAGTTTTGAATACGCATTGAGGTTCTTCAGGCTTGACGAAGAAAAAACCGACAGCTTCCAGAAACGAAAAATAAACGCCGGCAAATCTGCCAGGCATAAAACCGATGTGCAGAAAGCCCGCGAAAAAATAAGATTAATGATAGCGGGGAAGATATCCCTAGACCGGGTCTATGAATTTGTAGGGCAAAATTGCAGCAAAAAGGTGAATGATGGTTTGAACGCCTTGATCAAGAAGGAATTTGCCCTTTCGGAAAAATTAAAAGTTTAAAAATAAAAACTAACGCTTAAAATTAAAATCTAAAAAACAATGAGTGAATCAATTAAATGCAGTTGCGGACTTAAAAATGATAAGTATTGCCCACGATGCAGCAAGGTACGGATGGTTATTTTGCTGAAGAACGGCAACGATAATTTAAAACTCACCAGGGCCAACGGGGACCAGTACAACCCGGTTTGGTATTCCTTTATGAAATACAACAAATACGAGATCTACAGGATCGCCGATAAAATGGCGGCCAACATCCGGAAGCATCCGGAATTTTCTAGCGCCGCCAACATCCTTCAATTTTACATCAATGGCCAGCGGCAGGCATACTTCAAAAAAATAACGCTATGAGTTTAGTCATCTATCCAAAAATTAGCCTGGTGAAATTGAGCCACCATGATCTTTCAGTGATTTCAAATGCCTGCAGCAAATATTCGGAAGATTTGCAGGTATTGAAGGAGAAGGAGAACCGCTCCCAGCAGCATATACACACTTCCATATTACAGGTATTCCGCTTTGAACTCTTGAAAAAGATCACCACGCGGGGTTGCAAGGACAAACCATCGAAGATCAATATGGAGGTTTTTACCGCCTTTGTTTTATTTGATGCCCTGCAGCACTATTCAAATAATTGCGACAGCGTGTTGGACCAGGCAATTATAAGAAGGATCTCCTTTGTGCTCCACCGGGAACTGCCAACCACTTCAGATAAAACTTTATCAATAATGAGTGAATTGAATTTTAACTAACGCTTAAACTATAATAACTATGATCAACTTGTACAATACCGAAATTGAGAGCCTGCACATTCACAAAGTGGGCAATAAATCGAGAAAGGAAGAACTTTTCCTTTCGCAGGATCCTTACAATGTGGATGATGAGATCCGCCCGATATTGAAGGAGTTTTTCTTCAAGCCTTTCAGGGAAAAAGAAGTTCAATTCTTTAGGTTTTCGGAAGATGCTGCACTGAGCTCTTTTTTAAACATTCACCATGGCTATTTTTCAGAAGTTCATATTGAAATTGCCAGGCACCTTTACAACCAGGGGAACCATCCGCACATCAAGGCAGGGGAAGTGTATGTTTGTCAGCTAAAAAACATTATTACCGATGAAGGATCCTTTGAAGGGATCGGGATTTTCAAGAGTGAAATTAGGTATGACTTTCTGGAATTCAGCAAAAATGAAAGTCGGTTGGACCTTATCCTAAAGCAAGGCGTTAGCCTGGACAAACTGGATAAAGGCGCTATCATCATTGATACTAAAACCGGGTTTAAGGTGCTTTACATAGATTCCAATAAATATGATTCCAAATACTGGCTGGATAATTTCCTGAGCCTGGAGGAATTGGAAGATTCTAATTTCTTCACTAAAAATTACCTGAAATTTTGCGAGGGATTTGCAAAAGAGGTGGTACTTCCTTCAGAAGACAAGCACGCACAATTGGAATTCATAAACGATACCTACAACCACTTCGCTTCCCGGGACGAATTTAATGAGCCTGAATATATGAACGAGGTATTGAACGAGGAGCTGCACGCTGAATTTTCAAACTACAAAATGGACCAAGGTCCCAAATATTCCATTGAAGACCTGACCGATTTTGAAATTTCCAACGAAACGGTGAGCGATTGCATGAAAAAGGTAAAAGGAGAGATTGCCCTGGACACCGGGATCACCATAAAAGTGGCTAAAGGATCCAACGCCGCCTCCAAGTACCTGGAGAAGGGTTGGGATGACGAAAAACAGATGTATTACTATTTATCCTATTTCAATAAAGAAATTCGATAATTCCGAGTTTAAAGTTCGAAAGTTAAAAGTTCAAAAGTTACTAACGCTAAAAATTTATAAAAATGAGTATTTCAAAAATTATTATCGAAAAATATGAATGGAAAGATGGTCAGAGGTTTTTAAGGGAAAAAGAATATTCAAGGGATGAACACAAAGGAGATTTTGACGAGTTTATCCTGGAAGAACTGGATGATTCTGATATTAAAGACTACGCCATGGAAGAGTTTGAATTAATAAGAAGTTCAGACTGCCCAAAAAGCTATGTATATGATTATGAAACTGAAGAATTAATAGAAGAATTAAAAGGTCGTGGATTTGATATAATAGAATGTCAAACCTTATCCGACACATTCAAGCTGCAGAAGGTGAAAGAATTAATGGAGTTATGAAAAACAAACTTCTCCAGATAATTCAGGAATATAACCAGGGCACCGGAGGATCCTGCGGGATTTCAATCGTTAAGCTTTGCGAGGCTTCGGGTTTCAAAATTTACAATGTGAAATCGCTGCTCAAAGAAATGCACACGGACGGAAAAATAAAAGTCCGGGAAGGCATCAATTCAAAATTAATATTTCCAATCCCCCTAGCCCCCAAAGGGGGAACAACAAAATTAACTAACGCTAAATAACATGGAACAGTACTTTTTTAAAATCACGGCCTCTTACACCAGTAAAAACCGCCTATTGGAGGAATTCAGCAACTACATCCATTCCCTGGATGGAACTTTGATCAAGGATCAGGAATCACTTGCTGTCCTGGTCAAGTTAATAAAACTAAAACTGGTGACTCTTAACAGAACCTACAGCAGGTGCAAGCCAGTGCATCTTTCAGAAAACAGGTATGCCGGATATGGCCTTTCTGTTGATGGATCCTGGAGCGCCAGTTTTTATGAAGTGGAAAGATTAGTGGAAATGGAAGATGGATTTTTGCAGACATTTATAAAGTAGAAGCCTCCCAAAGGGGGAATAACCCATAAATTTATTAAGATGAAAATATTAAAGAAACCTGATTGTGTAATTTTTGATACTTTAAACGTAAATAAAATCAAGCAAAATCCTTGTCCAAATTATGGAAGACCAATCCCATTACATCATTTTTCTGATAAAACAGACTTTGAGTTTTTGAAAGAACATTTTAAAGAAGACCACCGAATTTTAAAAGATTTTGGAAACTCTTACTATTTCTACCTATCAGTTTAATTGCTGCCAAATATGGGAAATTATTTAGATGGATATGCAAAAGAAACCTGCGGACATTGTGGGTTAAAAAGAACCCCGGAAGGGCACGATGGATGTATTGGAACGCTTCCAAACATTATGAATGCTTGTTGTGGACACGGAGAAAACAGGCACGCTTACGTACAGTTTTGGAATACCGAATGCATTAGAGGGGAAGAGGCATTAAAACATATTAACGAACATAAAATAAGCGATTTAAAAAAAAATGCCGCCGGCAACGATATAAGAATTGTCGACGGTAAAGAAATAATACAGATTGAGGAAAAAACACAAGCTGATATAGATTTAAATTGCCGGATAAACCTTTGGAGGATGAGAAAACCCAACCTATAAAATGGAATTAGATTTGAAAATTAAACCAAGGAAATTAACACATAGGGAATTATGTGAAGTTGGTGCTAAATACTTAAGAAGCAGTTGTGGTTGGCAATTAAGAAGCGAATTTGTTTTAGTTGAATTTGTTTCTTCATGTGTCGAGCAGCCAGATATATTTGGAATTAAAGGCTCCCACAATGTTTTAATAGAAGTTAAAGTTTCAAGAAACGATTTTAGGGCAGATTTTAAAAAGCCTTTCAGAAATGGCAAGGTTAACGGAATTGGCGCAACGAGATATTATTTATGCCCCACTGGTTTGATCAAGGAAAATGAACTCCCTGAAAAATGGGGTTTGATTTATTGTGACCAAAACAAGAATATTGAAATTATAAAGCACGCTGAAGTTTTTAAAGAACGAAATTTTATAGGCGAATTGAATATTTTAAAATCTGTAATCCGCAGAATAAACGGCAAATATCAAGTGTTTGATTTCAGGGATAACAATAACTACCAATAATCCCTTTGCGTTTTCTCCGTTAAAATTAACCTAAATGCTGATAAAACGAAAACCAAGGCCTGGTTTTAAATAATTAAATTGTACAATTCAAACAATAACGTGGTTCAGTCCCTTTTTTGTCATTGGATTTTAACATATATTTGGTAAACAAGATCCAAGTATATGCATGAAACAATTACTCCCCCCGCTGAGTATGCCATCACTCAGCACATCCCGGTTGCAGATCACGTTTATAAATATCTCTTAAAAAGATGTGGCACAGATCATATAAAAGCCAGCAGGGTCACGTTCCTGGGCAGCTTACTTCTTTCCCTGCAATCCCGTAACTACGATGTTACGCCTGCAGATAAAAAGTTCACCAAAGTATTTTCGGTGACCATCCCGCAGCACAAATATGATAAACTGGGAATGCACATCACTCCCCAGATAGCGCTTCTTTTTAATGATCAGATAGATAAAATGTTCAGGGACGAAATGTTCTGCCACATCCTTATCAACAAAAATGTAGATAAGAAGATGTTCAAGAAATCAATGGAAATTTTTCTGGAGGTGTACCAAATAGATGAGGACGACCTCAGAATGGATACATTGTATCGTGATTTCAAAAGAAAAAAGACCGAGTTAGCTAAAAATTTAAATACCACATCATCCAGGGGACAATTTTAGAAACTTCTAAAATTGTCCCCTAAAAAACACACTAAATGATTCAAGACCTCTGCAACGTTATAGAAGATATTAATCTGGATACCTATTATAAAGCCTTTATTATTGAGGCTTCACAACTCCCTTTTTTCAATTATCTCACCCCGGATGCGGAGATCCTGGGAATTGTCAATTCCTTGCCGGTCGAGTTCCAGGCAATGCTCATCCGTTTTATCCCAGAGAAATTTAACCTGGCATCCAGGACCGCGATTCAAAACGGAAATAAGATCCATAAGTATTCGGTTTCCCTTCCCCTGGTCCCGCAGGACGAAAACATCCAAAACTTGCTGGAGACTTTCAACAATAAAGAAGTCGTGGTATTTATTACCAGGCATACGCATTCTGTATTGTACGGCACACAGGCGCAGCCGCTCCTCTTCACGTATGACGATCTCAACGCAAATACTATCACGGGAATAAAAGGATACGATCTTGCAATGGCCGGTGATGGTTATGGAGCCGCAAAACTTTTTGCGGGAACCGAAGCGGATTTCCCGGTGATAAACAGAGGCCTTGCTTTCCAGTTAGCCGGATCACTTTAAAATCCCCCTAGCCCCCAAAGGGGGAATAAATGCCCTGAAACCTACTGGTTTGGGGCTTGTCCTTTTTTAAGGATGCGCCTCCCTTTAATATTGTTCTTCCACAATAGTGAACGAACAATGTAATATTTTGAGCAAACCTTATTTTAATGTTGTCAAGAACGAAGCTGCCCGTGAGGCTACCATATATATTTATGGGGCCATTGGCGGTTATGATCCTGAGACCTGGACAGAAAAAAACACGGCGGAAAAATTTAAAGATGAATTTAAAGCCATTGAAGCCACTGCGGACACGATTCATATAAGAATCAACTCCCCCGGAGGCTATGTTTTTGAAGGCCTTGCCATTTACAATATTCTTTTTGCTTCAGAAAAGAAGATCATCACATACAATGATGGCCTTTGCGCATCTATGGCAGCGCTTATTCTTTTGGCCGGTGATGAGATACAAGGTTTCAGTAATTCACTTTTTATGCTTCACAATGCCAGCGCAATGTTTGTTGGCAATAAAAAAGAAGTTGAAGATCAATTATCGATGCTTGCAAATGTTGACGAAGCAGGAAGCACAGCTATTGAAGATCGTCTAGGGATCACCGCGAAAGAAGTCGCAGAAAATTACCTGAACTATAAAGACAATTGGTTCACTGCTAAAGAAGCTAAGGATTTAGGATTCTATGATAAAATCATTAAAAAATCCAAAGCAAAATTACCAGAAAATGCTGCACAATTAAAAACTACAGAGCTTTTTCAGCAGTATGCTGCAATGGCCCTTACCATTCCCACCGAAAACCCAAAACCCAAAAATAAAATGACAAAGCCCAATTCTTACCCGAATTTGGAAGCTACCCTTGGAATAACTGAGCCGTTGGCCAGTACAGATGACGGAAGTTTTTTGAACGAGGGCCAAAAAAAGCAGATCGATGATCAGTTAAAAGCATCTGCCGCTGATGTTTCTGCCGCAAATGATGCCAAGGCAACTGCCGAAGCTGCCGTGGTCACCGAAAAAGCGACCGCAAAAACAGCGCTTGATGCTGCCAATACCGAAACCGATGTTGTGACCGCCAGCTTGAAAGCTGCAGCAGTTCTTGCCGGTGTTACAGTTGCCGAAAACGCAACTCCGGAAGCGATCAACACTGCACTTGTAGCACAGATCAACGTGCTGAACAAAAAACCGGGAGCCGGCCACACTGGTAACGCTTCCAATGACGAAGACCCTTCTCCACACTCATACGTGGATTATAACAATTCAATCTACTCCCAAATTAATAAATAATGGCAAACGAAACTATCTTAATAGATGACGTTGTAAAGGAATTGAACACCTTCCTTTCACACAATCCTACTTTGGTTTCAGCAACTTTAAACAGAGCTGAGATCACTTTAGATAAGCACACAAAACCTCTTACCAAGGTAAAAGGTCAATATCCACAAGCACACACCTTAATTGGTGATCTTGTTCAAGGTTATGCGCCAGTATGGACAGAACTTGGAGTATTGGAAATTGAGCACAAAATTTTGAAAGATTACCACCAAAAGGTAAACTTTCCATTGATCCCTTCAGAGATCCTGAGCTCATACTTCGCCGAGCTTTATGCCGAGGAGAAAGATGCGAAGGATATGCCTATTTCCAAATACATCATGGACAACGAGTTGTTGCCTAAAGTATTGGATAACATGAACACGCTTTCCATTAACGGTGTATTTGATCCTGCAAGAAAAACCGAATTCGGTTTCTCCATGAACGGAGTCCTGGCGCTTCTTGATGAAATGACGGACAAAATTGATGTTCCTAAGCACCCGGCTTTTCAGATCCCCCTTGATGCGTTGACCGATGTCAACATGGTTGACCAGGTGACGGCTTTTGAACGTAAGTTCCCTTCAAAAATGAAGAGTAAGATCAAGAAGATCTTCATGAGCGAAAACAACGCCGAGCGTTACGTTTTGGATTACGAAGAGAAATTTGGTCAGAACAAATTCCAGAACGACACTCTTAAAACCCGATTGGGAAAAAGGGAAATTGTAATTCTTGAAGGAATGGAGGATGACAGGATTTTCGCAACTACCGAAGGAAACTTCAAAAGGTTGATCGATGTTTTTGACGCTCCAAAAATTACCGATATCCAGAAGCAAGATTACAAGATCAAGATCTTCTTGGAATTTTGGAAAGGATATGACTTCCTTATCAACGAGATGGTGTTTGTATCCAACTACACCGATACCCTTTACGGATTGGGATCTACAGTTTTGAACCAGAAATATTTTGGATTTGACGGTGTCACTCCAATATAAACAGTAAAATATGACCAAAAAAGAACTTAAGCAAAAGTGTGCAGACCTGGGTATTGATACCCAAGGTCTGGACACCAATGCAGAATTAGAAGCAGCCATTCTGGCGAAAGAAACCGAACTGGCTCAAATAGATGTTACTGCGGAAACTGGAACAGAGAACGCTGAAAATGGAACGGTTTCGGAAGAAACTGCTACAGAAAACGCTGAAACTGAAACAACTTCAGAAGAAACTGGAACAGAAAACACTGAAACCGGAACGGATTCGAAAGAAACTGAAGCAGCTTCAGAAGAAACTGGAACAGAAAACACTGAAACCGGAACGGATTCGAAAGAAACTGAAGCAGCTTCAGAAGAAACTGTTACAGGAAAATCCCCGGAAGCTAAGAAAGCTGAAGAGAAAGAAGTGCCTGTTTACAAAGACAGCCGTGGAAGAAAGTGGTCCTTTAAAGCGAAAGCCCCCGGGACATTAAATATTGGTGGCCATCCCATGACCCAGGAAGAGATCCTCAACTCTGAGGAAGTTATCACTGAATTGGTCTATGGAAATAGTTCGTACCTAACCCAAATAGATTAAGATATGGCAGCTTGCGAAGACGTTATCCCATTAGAAAATATTGACTACTGCCCAACAGAAGAGATTGTTGCGGGAGTAAGTGAAACAGGCGTTTTTGGCGCTTCTGTTTACGACTTTGCAACCATTGCAAAGCCACTGAATTTAAAGACCGGTACAAGCCTTGAATCTATTGCCACTATTGCGGAAGCTCACACCTTCAAGGCAGAACGCGGATTCCACAGGATCTATATTGATCCTGACACGGGGTTGGTTGATACTGCCCAGGTTGGGGAAAAAGCAAACCTGAACTTCAATAATAGCTTTACCGGCGGACTGCAAGGTACCGGGGCTAAGAACGCCGGGTATGTACGCAAGTACAAGAGCACTCCGATGATCTTTATCATAAAAGAAAAAGATGGTCACATCAAGCAAATAGGTAGCGAGTTGGCTCCTGCTTATATGACCGAAGTAACCGCTTCTTCAGGCCAAAAAGCCGGAGATGTGAAGCGAACTACCGTTAAATTTATGGACACGCTTGGTTATCCCGCCCCGGAATACGCAGGGGTAATCACTGAATTTCCTGCTGTTGTTATTCCATAATGAGCAACATATTTAAGATAGTACCCGGCAGATATCACATTCCAAACATTGGATTTGTAGATAGCAACAGCGATGTGAGCGATGAAACAGCACTTTCAATTTACAAGCTGCCACGCCGGGTCTTTCCTTTTATCTCATTAGGCCCGGATGCATTCGCATATTTGAAAAAGCAAAAGCTACCCGTGAAGGAAATAGCTTCCCTGGTAAAAAATGCCAGGACTGCAGAAGAGATTGAGATCCTAACCGGCCTATCCAGGTCTAAAACAATTAAGCGAATTATCGAGACTAAATTGAAGGCCCTGGAAAATGAGAAATAAAAATTTTATGAAAGCGAAAACGCTGGTTTTAATTTTGGGCATCGGACTGATGTGCTTAACGGGATTCGGAAACACTACTGCCGACCTGACCGAAAATTCGACAACTGATTTGATCCAAATGGACTATTCAGCAAATGTAGTATCTGTTTCCGTTATGGAAATTAATTTCGATTCATACCAAATCGGAACAGCTTTTAGCCTTGCTGAAAATAAGGCCGCTTTACCGGAAACGGAATTAGCGAACAGGATTAGTTCCGAAACCAACCTTACCATAAATCTGACAGATGATGTAGGTTGGCAATTCAAGACTAATTATGAAAAGGAAAACCCCACGTTAAAAAATACCAAATTCCATTTTTCCTACCACGCTCCTCGTGACGGAATAATGTATGACTCTTTCCATTTTTCATAGTTGTTTTTTTAATTAGTTGAAAAACCGCTCCCCCCACGGAGCGGTTTTTTTATTGCCTACACTGAGCAATCTAAGTGTCCTTTATTTTGAAGCCTGGCTTTTGCAGATTAGCATTATGAAAGAAGTCACAGATTGGTTTAAAAAAAAAGAGTATGCTGCCGGCGTTCAGTTGTACGCTTCTTTGCCCGGGTCTAACCACAGACTTCTCGCTGCCCTAAAGCGAGGAGGAAAGAACGACAGGAACATTGCGTTGCTCTGTAAAGAATTGCGGCCATATTATTCTGAAGAGCTTCCCGTCCAGGTGAAGGTGAAAATCGAAACCAAGCCGGTTCCCATTACCAAGCCTGTTGAAGTCCAGACGGAACAAGAAAGAAAACAAATCGCTGAAGTCGGTGCCAACAATTTCCTTCATAAGATCCGGTACAACGATCTGCCTCCGGAACTGCGGTTAAGGTACCGCAAGATCAAGGACCTATTTTATGATATGTGTGATCTGAAATTCCTGCTGAACGATCTCCCTGCGAAAGCGCAGGCGGAAGCGCTAAAACTGCAGCTGGCAATTGAAGATCTGGATGATGAGAAACAATTGATCTGGAAGGAGCTGGATCACTGGCAGGATCACAAAAGCCTTCTTCCCACAAAACAAGACACCGACTTTTCAAAACTGAGCTTCAAAGATCTCTTCCTGATGAAAGCGAAGTTAGCAGACAGCATCTACAAGATCTCAAAACGAATTGAAATCTGGAAAGGGAACCTGGAGAAAGAAAAAGACAAAAGGGAGAAAAGGAAGATCGAGCAACAAATAAATCGCAGTACTAAGTTGCTGCACCAACATCAAATAAATTTAAAGGAAATAGAGAAGCTTTTATAAAAAAAGCCCCCCAGCTTACTACGAAGTATCTCACTAAGTCATAATAATTAAACCCAATCGGGACTGGGAGGCCAGAGCCTTCCCCTCGATTGGGTCAAATTTAATTATTAATAAACTTAGTGAGAATGACAAATTTAAACAATTTAACTGAATCTACGCTACTCGCACCGCTTGAGTGGCACAATGAAAAACGAAAAGTTAAGGACCTGGTACCTTATGAATACAATCCCAGGATCCTAACTGAAGAAAAGAAAAAGCTCCTCATCAAGAGCATCGACAAATTTAACCTCGCCGAGATCCCGGCCATCAACACCGACAACAAGATCATTGCTGGCCATCAAAGAATAAAGATACTGATGGAGCTGCGCCGTGGAGATGAGCTGATAGATGTCCGCCTTCCGAACCGGAAGCTTACAGAAGAGGAATTCAAACAATACAACATCACTTCCAACGTGTCAGTTGGTTATTGGGATGTTGATGTTCTGGAGGAATTCTTTACCGATATTGATTTGGGAGGCCTCGGTTTAAATGTAGCCGACCTGGATCTTCCAGATGACTTTATTCCGGAGGAATTCAAAAACGAAGAGGAAGGAGACTTTGATCCGGAACCGCCAAAGGAAGCGATCACCCAACCGGGAGATATCTATGAGCTTCGAAGCCTAAAGAAAGAGCTCACGCATCGTGTAATTTGTGGAGACAGCACAACTCCGGAGGTGTTTAAATTGCTTCTTAGGGGCGAGGAGATTCGTTTAACGGTCACAGACCCTCCCTACAATGTAGATTATACTGGCGGCGCCACTCAAAAACGTGACAAAATTGCCAACGACAAGATGGAAAAGAATGCGTTTTATGATTTCCTGCACGCTTTTTATGCTCAGGCTTTCCATTTTTCAGAACCGGGTGCACCAATTTATGTGTTCCATGCAGACACCGAAGGAGTAAATTTCAGGAGCGCCCTGGTTGATGCCGGCTTTAAATTTTCCCAGTGCCTTATCTGGAAAAAGAATTCTATTGTAATGGGTCGCAATGATTATCATTGGATGCATGAGCCTTGCCTTTATGGATGGAAACCAGGCGCAGCTCATCCCTGGCACAGTGATAGAAAGCAACGTACCATTTTAGAATTTGACAGGCCATCCCGCAGCGAGGACCATCCAACAATGAAGCCGGTTGAGATGCTGAGTTATTTAATTCTGAATAGTTCAAAACAACGGGAAATTGTCTTTGATGGATTTCTGGGAAGCGGCAGCACACTGATGGCCTGCGAAAAGAACTGGCGAGTTTGCCGAGGAATTGAACTGGAGGCGGGATATTGTGATGTTGATGTGAAACGCTGGGTAAAATATATGCAGGAAAATAACCTGGACCACGAGGTTGTTAGGAACGGCGACAAATTAACCCCGGAAGAAATAGAAGAATACCTGGTTTAATTACATCTTATAAAGCCTTAAACCCTTGCTGTAACAAGGGTTTAGTGTTATATTAGAGGAGTTCTAACGCTTAAATAAAACAACATGAAATTTTACAAAGTACCTAGTTTTTTAACCACAGACCCGAAAAACAAACAAGGGGAGATCGGAATTTTTTTAAATCGGAAAGAGGATGTAATTGAACTGGAATTCTCAGATGGGATAAAAGGATTTTACATGGAAGATTGCCTGGAGGAAATGGGATCCTAAATCAAATAAAATTTTACTTTGAACAGCTGCCTTAATAGGTGGCTGTTTTCTTTTGCATCAAATACAGAAACTCATCTTCCACAGGCTGCTCTTCCTCATCTTCATTAAATTCTGGTGGCATTGAAAACAAAAAACTTTTGAATCCCAATTCCTGCAGCGCATCATAAACGTCGCTCTCATCAACCCATCGCTTTGGCAGCACCTGAATTATATCACGGTAGATATCGGTTAAAGTTTTTTTAACGGTAGAGTTGTCGGCGGTTACTACAGACATTACTGGAGCGTAATTGGTTTGAAGTATTGCCCGGATCTCTTCGGAGTAGTCAGTTTTAGTCATAGCATAAGGTTTTGACCTGCGGGTGCCTAATACTCACATACGCGAATACCACGGGAGTTACCCGTGACCCGCAGGCTAAAACCTTGCAACGTATGTGAAATATTAGGCAGCGTAAATGTACAATTTTATCCATTCTCATTTATTTTTTTTAAACTTCTGATTTTCAGTATTTTAATTTTCAAAAGACAAATTTTTTTCTCAAAAGCTTACCCGTGGTAAGACGCCGTAACCTATAACGGTATGACTTCGGACGCCGAAAAAATCAGGCAAATATGAATCGGTACCCCCTGGGGCCTCCTGTTAAAATGTTGTGATTGGCATGTCTTCTTCTTTCGGGCGTGATCCCTGGAATGCTTCCCAAAAGAGTGCATAGAAAGGATAGTCAAAGGTGTCGCTCAGGTGGGTTGCCTTCTCCTGATCCACTCCCTTCCTTCGCTCTGGTCGCTTATCCTTCTGCAATCCCTTCTCGGTATCGATGGCTTCAGCATGTTCCATCGAGATAATAAGGTTCGGACAGTTCACGCTATTGATCCGGATCTTCGGTAGGTTCTTCCTTCCATCATCCTTCAGGGCAACGTTGATCAGGTTGAACTTATCCGAGTAATCAGGGTTGGTACCGGTGGTCATGTTGTAGACCGTCCACCCCGCAGCCTCCATTAGATCCTGTGCCTGTTCAGCAAAGGTTAGCTTAGAGTTGGCCGTGTGGTTGTTTCCGGTCCTGTCATAATAGAAATGCACGTCCTTACATTTATGGTCCCGGTAGTAAGGAATGAACTCCTCGAGGAATAAGTGATCGAGGATCTTCGGTGACTTCACAAAGAACTCCTTTAATACGAACCAGGTATCGTCCTGCAGTTGGTGTACTGTCATCGCATTGATCGATGCGCCCCAGTCAACTGATATGATCAGCGGCTCAGTCTTGATCAGGTCATTATCCTTCCTGCAGTTGAACGACCTTCCGTTCACATCGCTGAGTTCAGGAGCTGTTAATCCTTCCAGGTAATTGTTGTCAAAGTTGGTATAGTAATGATCCTCGGTCAACTGCGGATAAAAGCCATCCGATATTTCCTTAGGTCTTATGTTCAACATCTCGGCGTTGTAGGTGATCGGACTGGTATAAGAGTCCTTCATATATTCGAAATAATCCGGCCTCACGTTGTCCAGGTTCCAGTGAGCTGTTGCCGAATGGAAGAAGATCTTATCAGGCTTCTGCTTGGCCAGCTCCTCACCCTTTAAGAACCAGGCACCTTTCTTTGTTAGCGGGGTGGAGCTCACATAAGTCTCAGAATACAGGTAAGGATTCTTCCCATAGATAGCCGACTTTGCCTCTGCCCTGTTCGTGTTCTTCACGTTGATTGCCAGCTTCTGATCATCTAGCAGCGCAGCTTCATCTGCAAGGATCCCTGAGGCGTTGATACCCCGCCCTCCATTCGAGCTGTTCGGGTTATCCAACCCAACTAATTGAAAGACGGTACCATTGGAAAAGTGAATGATGTTGTTCCAGTTGTTCGGCTTCTCATAGGGCATTTTATAACCCATCCTCTTCCCTTGGGAAGATCCCACCACATAATCGATATCCTCATAGATACCGAAGAACTCCAGGGCCTTCTTAGTAGATTTCAGGGTGTTTGAAAGTACCTGTGCATAGGTATTTCCAACCAGGATAAAAGTGGCTCTTGGCATCCACTTTGCCATCATCAACATAAAATAAGCTAGAATTGTACTTTTTCCCGTACCGCGACCCCATTCCAGATATTTAACCTTTTGGGTTGCCATAATAGCAACCATCTGAGCAAAATTGAGGGTGATCTTAGAATTACTGCCCGTCTTCATATTCCTGCGGCTTTTTCAGTTCTTCAAAATCTATCTCAATGGTATCGCTCACGTTCATATTTACCACCCCGCCCTGTCCAAGGATCTGCTTAACCAGGCGCACTTGTTTTTGGGACATGATGATATCATAGTTTTGAGACTTGATTTTATCCAGATCAATGGGAGAATCGTCTTTATCCAGTCCCAGCAGCTTATCAATGGCCTGGTCAAATTTGAAAACCATTTCAAGGTTCTTTTCCTTGAGCGCTATCTGCAGGTATTTGTGCTTCCTTTCGATCTGGATATATCTCCAGGCTTCCCTGTCCAGCTTTTTAAATGATCCGAATAACATTTCGGTACGCTGCACATCCCGGTAAGCAGTTGCTTTGCTCACTCCAAATAAAGACACCAGCCGCTTCACGGTATCCTCCTGACTTCGGAATTCCAACATACTCATGAAGGCGGTTTCCCATCGTTTTTTAAGCTCAATTTCTATATCAGAGAGTTTGGCAAGTTTTGCCTCCTCACTCAGTTTATCGTTCAGGTAGTACGCCAGCACATTTTCAAAATGCGTGTCTTTGGACGTTAATGTTAAATCTGTATCTGCCAATTTATCGGGGTTTAAGCAGTGAATATCCTGTAACCGCCGCCACTAAAAAAGGACACCGCCCTGTTGTCCTTTTTTTGGATTCGCCCCTTTAGCATCTTAGCTGTATGGCAGAACAAACCATTTACCTGAACGAGGTCCTGAAAATTATGCGGACGCCTAATGAAGAAGGTCGCGCCGTGAGATTTGACATCTCATATCGCACGCTGAACAGGAACAGTAAGACAGGTGGGAAGTTGAAGGTGAGGAAGAATGCGAAGCTCATGATGAAGGAAGAAGGATTGGATCCAAATAGTACATACGCGCTCCGCCACTTTATGCCGAAAGAAAAAGTGGAAACATTTAAAAAGAGCCCGCAGCACTATCAGAACAAGACCAGGAATATTCGTCTTGAAAACGGAAATATCCGGAAACTACATATCAACCACATTATCACTTTCAACGATAAAAAAGTCATCTATTAATGAACTCAATATTTTATAACGAAAATTTTGCAGTAGGTATGGGCCGTGTTGCGGCATTCAATTTTGCCGAAACAAAGGAAAAACACAGCGTCATCAATCCGGAAGAAAGCGGATCTGGAAAAATCGCGCTTTGGGGAGATGATAACCGCTATCCTCAAAACTTCATGAAGACTGTGAAGTTAAATGGCGCTGCTGGCTCCAGTTACAGATTCCTAAGGGCAGCTCATTATGGCCAGGGCTTTCAATTGTATCGCGAAGATACTTCCGATGATAACAAAAGAGACCGTACCCTGGTACCATTAAAATCAGATGTCGATATAAACGCATTCAACAAAGCATGTAATATCAACAGGTTCTGGATCGAATTGATATCCGATCTCGAAACCTGGAACCTTGGTTTCCCTGAATACATCCTTTCCAACGACTTTTCCCGTGTGGTTTCGGTTCGCCGCTTGCAAACCTCCAAAATGAGGTACGAGCGAATAAATCCAAGCACCGGCCTCATTGAAAACGCTTACTTCTGCCACAACTGGCAATCGGGAACAGATGTAGAGGACAGGAAATATGTCTCCAAAATCCCTCTTGTAGACAGCTATTTTTCTGCAGAGCAAGTCAAAGAATATTGCAAGGCAAAGAAGATCCACAAATTCACGATG
>Ga0307487_1001416_pt1 | contig 16860 bp, 16 predicted proteins | sample CBIW12metaG_FD_203665 | JGI IMG/M metagenome (GOLD analysis project Ga0307487, IMG submission 203665) | Sea-ice brine microbial communities from Beaufort Sea near Barrow, Alaska, United States - CBIW 1.2 | ecosystem: Environmental > Aquatic > Marine > Coastal | place: USA: Alaska | collected... | reverse complement strand
TGAATTGTAGTTGCAGACTCGAAGGGGGCTAATTCGTTATTTGATTTTTTAGACAGAAAATTAAAATTTAAAATAACGAATTAGCCGTTCGAAAAAAAGCATCAAATAACCAATTTGATGCTTTTTTTATTGACCTGACCTCAAAAAAAGCAACCGAATCATACTTTTCATAAGGCAAGCATCATAAAATTCACCTTATTTTGAAAGTGGTAATTTAATATTCGTAAATTTCATCTAAAAAATCTTCCGCATCCCGTACTTCCTTTTTTCCTGCCCTTATTAATTTTATTTCCTCAACGGCCTATCTTATTTCGCTTATAAGTTCAGCTTTTGGATTGGTTGGAGGATGAACCTTTATAAAGGAAATACATTGCAGTACTTACAGGAGGGAGGCCGCTTTATCGTCGGATATTTCTACGAGAATCTTAATGGTCAAAAAGATACATCAAAAACCCACTTTTCAAAAAAAGAAGGTTTCAGGTTTGAGAATAACGAATTTGCTTTCGATAAAAAAAGCATTAAAGTACCAATTAGATTCTTTTTTGTTGACTTGACCTCAAAAAATCCTTACTTTTGCAGCCTGTTCTTCCATTTAGAACTTAATATATTTTCTCACTTAAACCGTTTATAGCATGCAACTATACAACACCTTAAGCGCAGAAGAAAGGGCCGGGCTTATAGATGAAGCGGGCAAACAACGACTTACGTTGTCTTTTTATGCGTATGCAAAAATTGAAGATCCAAAATCTTTTAGAGATGCCTTATTTTTAGCCTGGAATCCTTTAGAGGTCCTCGGCAGAATTTATGTCGCCAAAGAGGGTATTAATGCCCAACTCTCACTTCCTGCTGATAATTTTTACGAATTCAAAAAGGTCATTGAAGAATATGATTTTATGCGGGGAATTCGCCTGAATATCGCTGTGGAACACGATGATCATTCCTTTTTAAAGTTAACGGTTAAGGTGCGCAACAAAATTGTTGCCGATGGACTTAACGATGAGAGCTTTGATGTAAGAGATATAGGCACTCACTTAAAAGCAGAAGAATTCAACAGCCTTCTAAACGATCCAAATACAATTGTAGTGGATATGAGAAATCATTACGAAAGTGAAATTGGTCATTTTAAAGGTGCAATTACTCCCGATGTGGATACGTTCAGGGAATCTCTTCCCATTATTGAAAACCAACTTGCAGCGCATAAGGAAGACAAAAACCTTTTGATGTATTGTACCGGAGGAATTCGATGTGAAAAAGCAAGCGCCTTTTTTAAACATAAAGGATTTAAAAACGTCTATCAGCTGGAAGGCGGAATTATTGAATATACACGTCAAATAAATGCTGAAAAATTAGAAAGTAAGTTTATTGGTAAAAATTTTGTCTTTGACCACCGCCTTGGGGAACGCATTACAAATGATATAGTTTCCCAATGCCACCAATGTGGAAAACCCTGTGACAACCATACCAATTGCGCCAATGATGCCTGCCATTTGCTATTCCTTCAATGCGATGAATGTAGAGATTCAATGGAAGGTTGTTGTTCTTCGGAATGTCTGGATGTGATCAATTTGCCATTAGTGGAACAGATTCAATTGCGAAAAGGACTCGATAAGGGGAACATGGTTTTCAAAAAAGGAAAATCAAAGGACTTAAAATTCAAAAAATCTGGAGCTCTGCCGGTCGCTGCATTGGCAGTATTCAAAAAGCCAAAAAATATCCGGCAACGCATTTCAGAAAAAAAGGTATTGATAGGCAAAGGAGAGCACTATTACACCAAATCTAAAATCGCATTGTTTTTAATTGAGCAAAACGAATTAAAGGTTGGAGATAAAATTATTGTTTCAGGCCCAACAACCGGGAATCAGGAACTCATATTAAATCAAATGTACGTAAATGGTAAACTTGCTAACATTGCAAATCCCGGAGATAAAATAACCCTGAATTTGCCCTTTAAAGTAAGGAATTCGGACAAATTGTTTAAAATTATTCAATAGCGAAGGATGGAAAAAGGAAAAATTGAATTAATGGCTCCTGCGGGAAATTTTGAATCCCTTCAGGCTGCAATTCAAAACGGGGCAGATTCGGTTTATTTTGGAGTAGAACAGCTAAACATGAGGGCACGCGCATCTGTCAATTTTACCATGGACGATTTATCGGAAATTGTAAGAAGATGTGAAGAAAAAAACATGCGCACCTATTTAACCCTTAACACCATTGTTTACGATCACGATCTTTCAGTAGTAAAAACATTGCTGAACAAAGCAAAAGAAGCGGGTATCACAGCTGTGGTTGCTTCAGACCAGGCCGTAATCGCTTCGGCAAGGGGAATAGGAATGGAAGTGCATATCTCTACCCAACTTAATGTAACCAATATTGAAACCGTAAAATTCTACAGTCTTTTTGCCCAAACGATGGTGCTTTCCCGGGAATTGAGTTTACGGCAGGTTAAGTATATTACAGATCAAATTGAAAAAGATCAGATAAAAGGGCCTTCCGGGAATTTGGTGAAAATTGAAATATTTGGTCATGGAGCCCTTTGCATGGCGGTTTCAGGAAAGTGTTATTTGAGTTTGCACTCAGATAATTCTTCGGCAAATCGAGGTGCCTGCAAACAAAACTGTCGAAAAAAATATACCGTAATAGACCAGGAAACAGGTTTTGAAATTGAACTTGACAACGAATATATGATGTCGCCCAAAGACCTTTGTACGATAGATATTCTGGATCAGGTAATCGATTCGGGGATACAGGTTCTAAAAATTGAAGGTCGTGGCAGGGCGCCGGAATATGTTGCAACCGTGATCAAAACATATCGCGAGGCTATAGATGCTTATTGCCTCGGGACCTATTCAAAGGAGAAAGTAACCTTATGGATGGATGCTTTGAACACAGTTTACAATCGGGGATTTTGGTCTGGGTATTATCTGGGACAAAAATTAGGAGAATGGAGCAATCATAATGGTTCAGAAGCCACTCAAAAAAAAATATACATTGGCAAAGGCACTCACTATTTTCCCGAAGCCGGGGTTGCAGAGTTTAAAATTGAAGCATATGATATCAAAAAAGGAGATAAAATATTGATAACGGGCCCCAATACCGGAGTGGAGGAATTAATGATTGAGGATATGTATGTGAATGATCTGCCATTTGAAAAAGCAATTAAAGGGGATCATATTACCTTAAAATTACCTTTTAGGGTGAGAATGTCCGATAAATTATATAAAATTACACAAGCCTGATGGTTGTAATCACTTTACAAAGAAATAAGTGTATTGGCTGCAACTATTGTGTTGAGGTTGCTTCTCAATACTTTCAAATGTCTAAGAAAGACGGAAAAAGCGTGTTGTTAAAATCTGTCAACAGCAAAGGTTTTTATACTCTCAAATCTCATAATTATTCAATTTTAGATGCTTGTGAAGCCGCTTCAAAGGCTTGTCCGGTAAAGATTATTTCTGTAAAAGAGACAAACTGAAAGCCTTTAAGCATACTTACTGATATTGAAACAACTTTTTGTTTAAATATTTTTATGGAAAAAAAGGAAATTTTTAACCCTCACTTAAAAAGTGATATATTTACCTTTTAAAAAAAAAACAGATCAAATAGTGGAGTAATACCACAAAGAACCTAAACAATATGGGCTGTACAAGCTGTAGTAACGATAAAAACGGGCAACCAAAAGGATGTAAAAACAACGGAACTTGCGGTACCGATGGATGTAATAAACTCACGGTTTTTGACTGGCTGGGCAATATGTCATTGCCGGATGGGATGGAACCTTTTAATTGCGTAGAAGTTCGGTTTAAAAACGGGCGAAAACAATTTTTCACCAATGCGGAAAAATTGAGTTTAAGCATTGGGGATACAGTTGCCACGGAGGCATCTCCCGGTCATGATGTGGGAATGGTAACTCTTACCGGAGAACTGGTCAGGGTTCAAATGAAAAAGAAAAAAGTAAATGTAGATAGCGAGGAAGTGCTGAAGATTTACCGAAAAGCTTCACAGCGCGATATTGATGTTTGGCAGGAAGCCAGGGATGGAGAAGATAAAATGAAGGTGAGGGCCCGTGAAATAGCCATCAGACTGGATTTGAGAATGAAAATCAGCGATATTGAATTTCAGGGGGATGGCTCAAAAGCAACCTTCTACTATACCGCTGAAGAACGTATAGATTTCAGGCAACTTATTAAAGAATTTGCAAGGGAATTCAATACCCGTATAGAAATGCGTCAAATTGGATTTCGACAGGAAGCTGCAAGATTGGGCGGAATTGGTTCCTGCGGAAGGGAATTATGCTGTTCTACCTGGTTGACAGATTTCAGATCGGTAAATACTTCTGCAGCGAGGTATCAACAGCTTTCTTTAAATCCGCAAAAACTCGCCGGACAGTGCGGAAAGCTAAAATGCTGTTTAAATTATGAATTGGATTCTTACCTGGATGCACTAAAGGATTTTCCTAAAATCGAAATTAAACTTTATACCAAAAAGGGCGTTGCAAATTGTCAAAAAATAGATATTTTTCAGGGGCATTTATGGTATGCTTATGAAGGGGACTGGATGAACTGGCATAAACTTACTGCAGAACAGGCCAATAAAATAATCAAGGCGAATATAGATAGGGAACCTGTCGCAAGTCTTGAGGAATATGAAGTACAGGCAATTCCGGATGATGCTTCCAAACCCGATTTCAACCACGTGGTGGGAGAAGATAGTTTAACCAGGTTTGACAAGCCAAAGAGCTCAAACAAAAAGCGTAATAAAAATCAGCGACGAAAAGGAAAACCATCGAAAAATGCATAAATCGTTCTTGTTGATTTTGATAATTGTTTCAGTCAGTCTTATGTCCTGTGATAAAAAAAGGGTATTTGATGAGTACCAATCAATTCCGAATAAATGGAATAAAGATTCAATTATTACGTTTAACCTTCAAAATATTGATTCTATTGAAAATTACAATCTGTTCATAAATGTGAGGAATAACAGTGATTTTGCTTTCAGCAACTTGTTTTTGATCGCGCAAATTCAATTCCCTGAGGGAAAGGTTATTACGGATACTTTAGAATATCAAATGGCCACTCCTAATGGCCAGTGGCTTGGCACAGGATTTGGAAGCATAAAGGAAAACAAACTTTGGTACAAAGAAAACTTCGGGTTTAATGAGGCCGGGGAATTCAAAGTTTCCATCCAACAGGCGATGAGGAAAAACAGAAGCGAACAAGGAATTGAAAATCTGGAAGGTGTCACCCAGGTTGGATTTAGAATAGAAAAAACCCAAAATTAGTAATTGCACCTATGGCAAATCCGTCTAAGAAATCAAATTCAAAACCTGTTAAAAAATCCACAGGTTTTCGCAAATATATCGTTGGCTTTTGGACCATATTCGGAATCGGGATAATGATACTGATATTGCTTTTCCTTCTGGCAGGTTGGGGCGCGTTTGGGGAAATGCCCGAGTTTGAAGAACTGGAAAATCCGGAATCCAATTTGGCTACCGAGATTTTTTCAGCAGATGGTGAAACCATAGGCAAGTATTATAGTGAAAACCGAACCCCCATAAAATATGAAGATTTACCAACTCATCTCATCCAGGCACTTGTAGCGACTGAAGATGAGCGCTATTATGAACATTCCGGGATTGATGCCATAGGAACCCTTAGGGCTGCCGTGTTTTTAGGGACCAGAGGTGGGGCGAGTACAATTACTCAACAATTGGCCAAACTTTTATTTACCGAGGATGTTTCTCACACTTTTATGGGCAGGGTAATGCAAAAATTCAAGGAATGGATCATTGCCATTCGCCTGGAACGCCAATATACCAAAGAAGAAATTATCACCATGTACTTCAATAAGTACGATTTTGTCTATCAGGCCGTAGGGATACGCTCTGCTTCAAAAATTTATTTCGATAAGGAAGCCAAGGATCTTAAGATAGAGGAATCGGCAGTTTTGGTAGCCATGTTAAAAAATGCCGCTTTATATAATCCTATGCGCAGGCCGGAAATGGTGGAACAACGCCGGAATCAGGTGCTGAAACAAATGGAGAAGAACGGGTTTTTAACTTCCATGGAAAAGGATTCCCTGCAGGCCATACCTATGAAAATTATTTTCACTCCTCAAGGTCATGACGAAGGTATTGCGACTTACTTCAGGGTTTATTTACAAGGCTTCATGAGGGATTGGATCGAAAAAAATCCAAAACCCGAGGGAGGAACCTATAACCTCTATCGCGACGGATTAAAAATTTACACCAGCATAGATTCCCGAATGCAGAAATATGCCGAAGAAGCTGTTGCTATGCACATGGCTCATCTTCAAAAGGAATTTGACTGGCAGAACAGGAATAACAAAACAGCGCCTTTCAGGGATATAGATGAAACCCAGGTTGCCCATATTGTGAAAAATGCGATGCGGGTATCTGCGAGATGGGATAAAATGGAAGCTCAGGGAAAATCCAAAAAAGAGATCGAGGATTCCTTTGACAAGAAAACCGAAATGAGCGTTTTTAGCTGGAGTGGTATAAAAGATACCATAATGACCCCCAGGGATTCCATCCTGTACTACAAATCGTTTTTAAACGCCGGGATGATGTCCATGACCCCTCAAACCGGGGAAGTGAAAGCCTGGGTTGGTGGTATCAATTTCAAGCACTTTAAATACGAACATGTAAAACAAGCGAAAAGGCAGGTTGGATCTACCTTTAAGCCTTTTGTTTATGCCACGGCCATAGATCAGTTAAAACTTTCACCTTGTGATGTTCTGCCCCGGAACCATTTTACTATGGAAGCCGGAAAACACGGAAATCAAAATGACTGGTCACCCCGTAACAGTGATAATGAATACGAGGGAATGTTGACATTGAAAAGCGCTTTGGCACTTTCTGTCAATACTATATCAGCACGATTAATAGATAAAATTGGTCCAAAACCGGTTATTGAAATGCTCGATAAATTGGGAGTCGACACAAGGGAAATTCCCGCGGTCCCTTCCATTGCTTTGGGAACTGCAGATATGAGCGTGTTTGAAATGGTTTCGGCCTACAGCACTTTTGTGAATGAAGGAGTATATGTAAAACCGGTGATAGTCAATCGGATTGAAGACAAAAACGGAACGGTGTTGTACCAACAGGTTCCGGAAACCAGGGATGTAATGAGTAGAGAAACAGCTTATGTTACCGTAAATCTTATGGAAGGTGTTACTCAATTTGGTACGGGTACCAGATTAAGAGGGAATTGGGCAGTAAATAATAATTTTTATAAACAAGCGATGACAGGTTATCCATATGATTTCAAGAATCCAATCGCAGGTAAAACGGGTACTACTCAAAATGGGAGTGACGGTTGGTTTATGGGAATGGTCCCTAACTTGGTTTCCGGAGTTTGGGTTGGTGGGGAAGATCGTGCCGTCCATTTCCCCTCTATAACCTATGGACAGGGAGCAACTATGGCCTTGCCTATATGGGGAATTTATATGAAAAAGGTCTATGCCGATAAAGAACTGGAGGTTTCCAGCGGGGCCTTCCCAAGACCTGAAAATCTTTCCATTGAAATAGATTGCGATAATTACGGAGAGAAAAATCAAGATTCCGAAAACACTTCAGATGAATTGGAATTTTAAATAACCCCGAAATTCCTAAAATATTTAATTTAGCTGACTGAAATCGTTGTAGTAAGATCAATATTTTTGTAAATTTCACAAAACGAAATTTCAATGATCAAAAAAACTGTAAATAACGTTCAGGAAGCTTTAAGTGGCGTTCATGATGGAATGACATTTATGCTTGGGGGTTTTGGCCTATGTGGAATTCCCGAAAATTCCATTTCAGAATTGGTAAGGCTCAACTTAAAAGATCTTACCTGTATATCCAACAACGCCGGGGTAGACGATTTTGGTCTCGGTCTTTTACTTCAAAAAAAACAAATAAAAAGAATGGTTTCTTCCTATGTGGGGGAAAACGCCGAATTTGAGCGTCAGATGCTCAGTGGTGAACTGGACGTGGAACTCACTCCCCAAGGAACCCTGGCAGCAAAATGCCAGGCAGCACAACAAGGTTTCCCAGCTCTTTATACACCAGCAGGCTATGGCACAGAAGTAGACAATGGAAAAGAAACCCGTGAATTCAACGGCAAAATGTACGTGCTGGAAGAAGCCTATAAGGCCGATTTTGCCTTTGTAAAAGCCTGGAAAGGCGATGAGGCCGGAAACCTGATCTTCAAAGGAACAGCCCGAAATTTTAATCCATTAATGTGCGGTGCAGCTACGGTAACCGTTGTTGAAGTTGAAGAATTGGTAAAACCCGGGGAACTGGATCCAAATCAAATTCATATTCCAGGAATTTTTGTTCAACGTATTTTTCAGGGTAAAAATTACGAGAAACGAATTGAGCAGAGAACCGTGAGAAAGAAATAACGATTTGAAAATGTGGGTTTATGATAAATAATCAAGAAAATGTTATTGTGGATAAAAATTTCCATTTCGCCATAGGAGCCATTAATCATTTCAAAAATTATCAGCAGAAGCAAAATAAAATAATTCATTTTTAATCAAAAGGATATTGATTTCAAAATCAATTTTGTAGTTAAAAAGGGAAGATTTGAACTTTCAAATCTTCAAATTAACCAATTTTCAAATCAAAAAAATGTTAGATAAAAACGGAATTGCAAAACGCATAGCAAAAGAAATCAAAGACGGGTATTATGTCAACCTTGGGATTGGAATCCCAACTTTGGTGGCCAATTTTGTACGTGAGGATATAGAAGTAGAATTTCAAAGTGAAAACGGAGTAATGGGAATGGGGCCTTTTCCATTTGAAGGGGAAGAAGACCCCGATTTGATCAATGCAGGGAAACAAACAATTACCACGTTACCCGGAGCCAGTTTTTTTGATTCGGCAATGAGTTTTGGGATGATTCGGGGACAACACGTAGATCTCACCATTTTGGGAGCTATGGAAGTGGCTGAAAACGGAGATATTGCCAATTGGAAAATCCCTGGGAAAATGGTTAAAGGAATGGGAGGCGCGATGGATCTTGTGGCCTCTGCTGAAAATATTATTGTGGCGATGATGCATACCAACCGGGCCGGTGAATCAAAATTGCTTAAAAGATGTTCCCTGCCATTAACAGGAGTAGGTTGTGTTACCAAGATTGTAACAGAACTGGCTGTAATTGAAGTCACCAAAAAAGGTTTTAAATTATTGGAACGTGCGCCAGGAGTTTCAGTAGATGAAATAATAAAGGCTACGGAAGGCACCTTGATCGTGGAAGGAGAAATCCCGGAGATGATACTGGATTAAGGAAATGGAGAATAGCTGATTTAGAAATTATTCATAGAAAAAACCCGCTTCAAATATTTGGAACGGGTTTTTTCTATGATTTAAAAAGAATAACCGGAATTTAAAGAAGTCCGTTTGGCTCTACCCATTTAAACTGGTGCTGGTCTTTTGGAATGGCAATTCTACTTGCAATTCGGGTCATCCTATCGGGCAAAGCCAATAAATAATCCCTGGCTTTTTCAGCGTCATCCGTAAGCGAGGTGAATTTATCTATTTCCCAATAATCGTTCAATTTTCTTAGGATATCTATATAATCATAAGTGGTATAAACCCCTAAACGCTGGGCGGCATTGGAGAAATTTTCAAAGGCAGATGCAATATCCTGACCGGATTCCCTGATGAATTGGGCCGGCATCACGATTTTTTTCTTCATCATATCATGGAAAGCCAACATCATTTCGCTTGGATCATATTCAAAGATGGTCTTTACAAATTCCCTGTATGCCAGATGATGCCTCATCTCGTCCCCGGCAATAACGCTGCACATTTTGGCAAGCATTTTATTTCCTTTTTGTTTGGCGAGTTGTCCCACTCTTTTGTGGGAAATATTGGTGGCCAATTCCTGAAAACTGGTATAGACGAAATTTTTATAAGGATCCCTTCCGGTACCAATATCAAACCCATCACTGATTAAATACTGCGTGGTTTTTTCAATTTCGCGCATATTTACCCTTCCCGAGAGATAAAGATATTTGTTAAGGGTGTCTCCATGACGGTTTTCTTCCCCGGTCCAGTGGCGAAGCCATCTTGACCAGCCATCCTGCCCATGCTGGTTTACGCCTTCCATATCCATTAACCAGGATTCGTATGTAGGCAGAGCTTCTTCGGTAACCATATCGGCTACAAGAACAACCCAGAAATCGTACCCAAGTTCCTTGGATTCTTCTCTTATTTGTTTGATCTCCTCCATGTAATTATCATTTTGAAGATTGGGCAAAAGATCTGTAGGTTGCCAGATTTCTTCAATTGGGATCAAATATTTATTAATATAACCATCGATTGTTTTCTCAACGGTTTGCATAACTTCTAATCGGATGTTGTTTAAGGCCATAGCTTTTATTTTTAAAGGGTTTCCAAACAATACAAAAACGAATTCTGTAAAGCGCTGGCTAATATTTATTTAATATCATCAAAAATGGTGCAACGATATTCTAATATTTTCAAATATATAAATTTATTGAAAAGTTAGGGCAGAAAAGATTCTAAATTTCTTCCTTTTTCTTTCGGATAAAGCTTGTGTACCGGTTCACTTTGCCAGATTTTATTGGAATTTATATCAATAGCAGAAAGTTTTCCTTTAAAAGCTGCACCGGTATCTAAATTCCAGACATTTGCCATTTTGACCGGTTTGCTCTCGTCAATCCGGGTAACGGGAGTATGTCCAATAAAGATTTCTTCAAATAATTTCAAGCGCGCAGGATAAAATTTGTGGGTGAGGGGCAAGGTTTTATCCAGTGATAAAGCCATTTCCCACAAAGTACGATCCCAATAAAATAGGCTGGAATAATTTTCTTCTTCAGGGCCGCGAAGGTTGGTAAATCCGGCATGCACAAATAACCTGTTTTGCTCGTCAACATAAAAATTCTGCATCCGGTCATAAAACCCAATATGGGTTTTGATTTCTTCAGCAGAAAGTTTTCTGTAAGCATCAATACTTGTTTGTCCTCCATGCATCAGCCATTGTTCGTTGAAATCACCGGTTTTTAACCAGCGATGTGTTAGATCGTCATGGTTTCCACGCAAGAAAACACAGGTATTTTGGTTTGCAAGTTCTATTAAATAACTTACCAAATTGGCAGAATCGCTCCATCCATCTACATAATCCCCTAAAAATATCAGGTTATCATCTTGGGTTAATTCAATTCTTTGAAACAATTGAACCAAGGCCTTTAAGCCGCCGTGGATGTCCCCAATTGCAATTGTTCTGTTCATATTAACTGTATTTCACCTTTCTTAAAATCCGCATACTTTCCTTATATGCTCGATATGTTTTTTTATTATGAAGCCTTAATGCCTCTTTTGCACTTTCAAGTTTTTCTATGGCATCCTCAAAATGATTAAAAGAACAAATTAAATAGGTTTCCGGAAGATTTACAAGGTCCTTCTCTTCTTGTTTATTTAGAATTAGGCCATTCTTTAATTTTGAAAGCAAAGCATTATTAGCGTTGTAAATATGATGTAAAATTTTTTTGTCGAATTGAGGCGGTTCAAACAACAATTTGCTTTCCATCTCGTAGCTCGCGTTATCCTTGAATTTAATGGTGACTTCTTCCAGCGGATAATACTGAAATTTATTTTCCAATCCCAGGGGTACATATTCCACAATTTTGAAATAATCGTCGGTAATACTGATGCTTACTTCATCTAATTCAGAATAAAAAAGCTTCACCTGTTCATTGATCAGTTCAATATCCAGCCGCGAATAGTAAATGTCATTTTTAATTTTTTTAATTTTCCCGGCCCAGCAAACCACAAAATACTCCTTGAACACTTTATAAGTGGGATGAAAATCCTTTCGTTTGTTCATAAAATCGAAAACGCCATCCAGGGTGAGTTCAATATTGTTTTGAGCGTGGTTTTCTATTGAAGCGACTATCTTGGAGTTCACATCCTTTATTTCGATCCCGAATACTTTCGGCATACTTATACTGCCTTCCCTAATATAAACTGAACCGCCGTAGTATTTCCAAATGTTTTTTCGCAGGGAACAGACCTTTCCGTTATTAGGTCTTATAGTCACCAATCCTACCACTAAATGGTCCGGTAAATGCGGAAAAGGGATATTCTCATAAGAAACCAAAGGCGGATTGGAAAGATAGGCGTTTACAAGGTTCTGGATTTTACTGTCGTCAAAAAAATCCACTCCACGGATGCTATTGTCATCGTCTTCAACTCCTATTACCATATAGGAATTATTGTTGGGATTGGAATTTGCCAAAGCGCAAATGTGTTTTAAAAATTTGGCTTTTCCTTCTTTTTGGCCAATATTGAGCAACCGCTTTTTATCATAAAAGCTGTTCTCGTCATTATGTGCGAGCAGATTTTTGATTAATAGGCGTTTGTTGATCATTTTAAAATTTTTGTCATTCCTGTAAAAGTGGGAATCTCTTTTTTTATATTGTTTTTAGTTAATTTTCAAATCTAAAAATTGATTCAAGCAAAGATAATTAATCCTTATTTACAATAGTATTGCTTGCCTGGGCGGTTGGCATTACGGTTAGATCGGCAATATTCACGTGATACGGTCTTGAAACCACAAATGTTATTATATCGGCAATATCCTCCGGTAAAAGTGGCTGAAATCCTTCATATACTTTTTGGGCACGTTCCTCATCTCCTTTGAACCGCACTTTGCTAAAATCGGTTTTGGTCAAGCCGGGATTGACTGCGCCAACCCTTATGCCAGCTTTGTTCAAATCTATTCTCATCGCCTGGTTTATGGCATCCACAGCAAATTTACTGGCACAATACACATTTCCGTTTGGATAAACTTCTTTTCCGGCAGTAGAGCCAATATTGATAATATGTCCGGATTTACGTTCCACCATTCCGGGGATTATCGCTTTGCTTACATATAAAAGACCCTTCACATTGATATCTATCATAGCATCCCAATCATCGGTATTTCCTGCCTGAATGGAATTTAGGCCATGTGCATTTCCCGCATTGTTGACCAAAATATCGATATTCCGAAATTCTTTGGGCAAACTTTCAATTTGATTAAAAACTTCGGTTTTATCGCGAATATCAAAACACAAAGTAGTAACCAAAACCAGTTTGGACAATTCGGTTTTAAGCTCGTCAAGAGCGCCCTGCCTTCTTCCGCATAAAATTAAATCAAATTTTTGAGAGGCAAAAGCTCGGGCTGTGGCTTTTCCAATTCCGCTGGTAGCTCCTGTTATTAATGCTGTTTTTTTCATAAATGTTAAAATTAAATTTTAAAAAAGATTTGAAGGTATAAAAAGTATTGCAAGTAAGCGACTTATATATATTAAACCTCAATCCCTACTTGTTAAAAATAGTTAATTGGGAATTTTTATAAAATGAAACATAATAACTGGCGTTTTAATGTCCAAACCGAAATTAATTTTAAACTTAAATCAAATTAACTATGAATTTAAAGAAACTGAAAATGAAGAAATTTACAGGCCTTTTGATGGCCTTAGTTGCGGTAACAATGTTTTTTAGCTGTAGCAAAGATGATCCCTCAAGTGATCAAAATGCAAAGCTTAAAATTAGCATGACCGATGCCCCCGGAGATTACGAAGCAGTTTTTATTCATGTAACAGATGTAAAAATTAAAGCCGATGCCGCAGCCGATGAAGAAGGTTGGGTAAGTTTAAGCAATGTTCAACCAGGAATTTATGATTTATTGACCCTTACAGGTGGTGTTACGCAACTTTTGGCCAATGCCGAAGTACCTGCTGGTTTTTTAGGCCAGATCCGATTGGTTTTGGGAACAGATAATAAAGTAGTCCTCAACGACGGTTCAGAACAACCGCTTGCCACTCCAAGTGCACAACAATCCGGTTTAAAACTTCAGGTAAATCAAGAACTTGAAGCGGGTGTGGAATATGAATACCTGTTGGATTTTGATGTAGATAAGTCTGTTGTATCCGCAGGGAATTCAGGAGGGTTTATCCTTAAGCCGGTAATCCGTCTTTCTGCGAAGGAAGGTTCGGGAACAATTTCAGGGGAAGTTCAACCGTCCACTTTTCAGAGTGTTGTGACTGCAACCAATGCTTCTCACAGTATTTCGGCTTATACTGCTGCAGATGGGAAATTTTCTCTTAACGGAGTTCCTGCAGGTACTTACCAAGTAACTGTAACCCCTGCTTTAATTTCCGGATTAGATGCAATAGTAATAAACAATGTAGTGGTGACTTCAGGAGCTACCATAGCCCTTGACCCCATCTTTTTGGAATAAATTTAGAAGTTAAAAGCTTATTATAAAAAAGGCTGTCTGAAAAGGCAGTCTTTTTTTGTTTTTTTAACCGTTTTGGTTCAATAATTGCAATTTGCAACGTTTGTAAAATGTGAATATCTTCACATTTTAAAATTTAAACCTATGATAGAAAATAACGCTTCAATAGATATTTCAAGCCTTAACGAAAAAATAGAAAGGGAAAGTGCTTTTGTAGACTTGCTTACTGCCGAAATAAATAAGGTGATCATAGGTCAAAAAGATATGGTGGAGCGTTTGTTAATAGGACTTCTTGGGCAGGGACATATCCTGCTTGAAGGTGTTCCGGGCTTGGCAAAAACCCTGGCGATAAATACCCTTTCACAAGCCGTTCACGGTAGTTTTAGCAGGATCCAGTTTACCCCGGACCTTTTGCCGGCCGATGTTACGGGTACTATGATCTACAATATGAAACTGAATGACTTCAGTATTAAAAAAGGTCCCATTTTCGCAAATTTCGTCCTTGCCGATGAAATAAACAGGGCTCCCGCAAAAGTGCAATCGGCTTTGCTGGAGGCCATGCAGGAAAAGCAAGTTACCATTGGGGACGAAACTTTTATACTGGACAGGCCTTTTCTGGTAATGGCGACCCAAAACCCGGTGGAACAGGAAGGAACTTATCCCTTGCCGGAAGCCCAGGTTGACAGGTTTATGCTAAAAACCGTGATCAAATATCCTAAAATGGCCGAGGAACAACTTATTGTTCGCGCAAATTTAAGAGGAGGTTTTGAGAAGGTAAATCCGGTAGTTAGTTTGGAACAAATCGCCAGGGCACAGGCAGCGGTTCGGGAGGTTTATATGGATGAAAAAATAGAAAAATATATCCTGGATATCGTATTTGCAACCAGAAATCCAGAAAAATATAAGTTGGAGGAATTAAAACCCCTTATCAATTTTGGAGCTTCGCCACGGGGAAGTATCAATTTGGCAATGGCAGCAAAATGTTATGCCTTTATTAAAAGAAGGGGATATGTTGTTCCGGAAGACGTTAGGGCAATAGTATTTGATGTATTGCGACACAGGATAGGAATAACTTATGAAGCGGAAGCCGAAAATGTCACTTCCGAAGATATCATCAGCAAAATTATAAATGAAATAGAAGTGCCTTAAAAAGCATTCTTAACCCCAAATTGGGAACTTAAAAATTATATTTTCAACCAAAAAAATTGACTCTTCTGTTTCCGTTGGAAACTTACCGGAAGATGGCTAAAAATGGATACGAAGGAATTACTTAAAAAAGTCCGAAAAATCGAGATCAAGACCAAGCGCCTGAGCAATCACGTGTTTGGGGGAGAGTACCATTCTACGTTTAAAGGTAGGGGAATGATTTTTAGCGAAGTGAGGAGTTATCAGTTCGGGGACGATGTGAGGAGTATAGACTGGAATGTAACCGCAAGGTATAATGAGCCTTTTGTCAAGGTTTTTGAAGAAGAACGCGAGTTGACCATGATGTTGGTTGTAGATATTTCGGCATCAGAATTATTTGGGACCCAAAATCAATTTAAAAAGGAAATTATTACTGAAATTGCCGCCACCCTGGCATTTTCGGCTTCCCAAAACAACGATAAAATAGGGCTTTTACTTTTTTCAGACCAGATGGAGTTATTTATTCCGCCTAAAAAAGGCAGATTTCATGTGTTGCGTATTATCCGGGAACTTCTGGAATTTGAACCAAAAGGCAAAAAAACCAATCTGGCAGAAGCTTTAAAGTATGTAACCAGCATTATTAAGAAAAAAGCCATCATTTTTATATTGTCAGATTTTATTACCGATGATTATCAGAGAACTTTAAAGATCATAAGCAACAAACACGATGTTACCGGAATCAGGATATATGACGCGAGGGAGGAAGAGATTCCCAATTTAGGGATGGTTCAAATGTCAGACAGGGAAACCGATGAATTGGTAATGGTAAATACAGGTTCAAAATCTGTGAGGCTCGCTTATGGCGCCTATTTTAAAGATCGGGAAAATTATTTCAAGGAAAGTTTTTCAAAAAGCGGTGCCGGGATTTTGAGCACACGGGTTGACGAAAGTTATGTCAAAAAATTGTTGGGATATTTTAAAAGAAGAGGTTAAGAATTAAAAATGACAAAAAAACATTCAACATTTTATAAAATTATTTTTCAACCTGAAGCCTTAGTAGTTATATCCAACTTTGGACGTGAAAAAATCAGTTCCCATAGATCATTCTTATTTTTCCTTTTTGCAATAACTTCATTTTTTGGATTTTCACAGAATCCGGGTATTTCTGCAAGCATAGATTCCAATCAAATTAAAATTGGCGAACAAATCATTTATAGTATTTCGGTGGAAACCGACTCTACCGATCTTGTGGTTTTTCCGGAAGGCAAGACCTTTAACCCGATGGAAGTAGTGGAATCACTGAAAACCGATACTTCAAGGATTCAAAACAGGTTTAAACTGTTAAAGCAATATGCGCTAACCCAATTCGATTCCGGGAGTTATACCATTCCACAACAGAAAATACTTATTGACGATACTCCTTTTTTAACCGATTCAATGAAGGTGGAAGTCGCAACGGTTGTTGTTGATACAACCAAACAAAAAA
>Ga0307487_1001414_pt1 | contig 16883 bp, 12 predicted proteins | sample CBIW12metaG_FD_203665 | JGI IMG/M metagenome (GOLD analysis project Ga0307487, IMG submission 203665) | Sea-ice brine microbial communities from Beaufort Sea near Barrow, Alaska, United States - CBIW 1.2 | ecosystem: Environmental > Aquatic > Marine > Coastal | place: USA: Alaska | collected... | reverse complement strand
CACCCTGTGTGGCGAATCGGCCGGCGGTAACGCGGTCACCACGCTGATGACAGTTCCCACCGCGGCCGGTTTGTTTCATCGGGCCATCGCGCAAAGTGCGCCGCCGAACGCGGTATACCCGAGCGAACTCACCGCACGCTGGGCCGGAGGGTTCGTCGACAGCCTGACCGAGGGCAGCGAACCCGGCAAGTACAGTACCGCTGAGGCGGCCCGGCTACTGCTCACCGCCGAGCCGGCGCGGCTGGCAGCTGCGACGACGGCGCTGACCGTGCGCACGCCTGACCAGGACCCGGGAACCATACCGCTGTGCCCGGTCATCGACGGCGATTTTCTGCCCGAACGGCCGCTCGACGCTTTTCGGGATGGTCGGGCTGCCCGGATCCCGCTGATCATCGGCACCAATGAGCGTGAGGGGTCACTGTTCAGCGGCCGGATCGACATTCTCGCCACGACGCCCGCGCGCATTCGCGCCATTTTCAAGAAGACGAAGAAGAAGGCCAAGAAAGCCCTCAAAGCACAGTATCCGGGCATTCCGGCGTTGCGAGCCGCACTCGATTTCGGCGGCGACTACTCGTTCTGGTACCCGAGCGTGAAGGTCGGCGAACGACACTCGCGGTACGCGCCGGTGTACTTCTACCGGTTCGATGCCGCTCCACGGCTGCTGCGGCTGATGGGCCTCGATGCCACGCATGGCCTCGAACTGTTCCCGCTGTTCGATCGTCTCGACGGCTGGTTCGGCCGCGGCATGACGGCGCTCGGCGGACGCCGCACCTTTCAGAACATTGCCACCCGGATGCAGGATTGGTGGCTCCGTTTCGTGCAGGGCGAGGTACCGTCGGCGGCGTGGCCACGCTACGACGAGACCTCCCGCCAGACGCTCATTATCGATCAGACCGACAGCGTGGAAGCCGACCCGCACCGTGAACGTCGTCTGGCCTGGGGACGGTTCGTGCCGCACGTTTGACCTGCCTGCTGTGTCTCGGTCCTAGACTGGAACCTTGCGTTTTGAGCCACGGCACCGGGAGTACACCATCAGCAGCACCGAAACACCCACCACCGCGGCAACGCCGCAGCCTACAGCGCGTGGCTTGAAAGCCCGCGTCGACTCCTACTTCGAGATCACACGTCGCGGCTCCACGTGGTCCCGGGAATTTCGGGGCGGTCTCGTCACATTTGTGACGATGGCGTACATCGTCATTCTCAACCCGCTGATTCTCGGTGGGTTCAGCGTTGATCAGGCGACCGTCGATGTGGAGGGCGGCTGGCTGCCCAACGAGCAGGTCGCCGCCGTCACCGCACTGACCGCGGGCGTCATGACGATTCTGTTCGGCGTCATCGCCCGACTGCCCTACGGTTTTGCTGCCGGGCTGGGCATCAACTCGTTCCTTGCCGTGAGCGTCGTCGGCCAGGTCACCTGGGCTGAAGCGATGGGCCTCGTCGTCATCAACGGTCTCATCATCGTGTTGCTCGCGTCGACCGGCCTGCGTGAACTGATCTTCAACGCCATTCCGCGTCCGCTGAAAATCGCCATCACCGTGGGCATCGGCCTGTTCATCGCATTCATCGGCCTGGTCGACTCCGGATTCGTGCGCGCGAGCGGCGCGAACTCGCCGCCGGTTCAGCTTGGCGACGCCGGATCGATTGCCACCCTGCCGACCGCGGTCTTCGTGATCGGCCTCATCATCATCGCCGTCTTGCTGGCACGAAAGGTCAAGGCTGCACTGCTGATCGGCATTGTCGCGACCACCGTCATCGCCGTGATTCTCGAGGCCATTTTCAAGGTCGGTCCCTCATTCGGTACGAACCCGGACGGCTGGAACCTGAACGCCCCGGTGCTGCCGACGAGCATCGTCGCGCTGCCCGACCTCGGCCTGATCGGCCAGGTCTCCTTCGGCGCGTTCGAGCGCATTGGCATGCTCGCCGCCGTCATGCTCGTCTTCACCCTCGTCTTCACGAATTTCTTCGACGCCATGGGCACGATGACCGGCCTGGCCAGTGAAGCCGGACTCGCCGACAAGGATGGCAAGTTTCCGCGCCTGAAATCCGCACTGATCGTCGAAGGCATCGGCGCCGTCACCGGTGGCGCAACGAGCGCCTCCTCGAACACGGTGTTCATCGAATCGGGGGCCGGCATCGGTGAGGGTGCCCGCACGGGGATGGCGAACGTGGTGACCGGAATCCTCTTTCTGGCCGCCATGTTCTTCACCCCGCTGACCCAGATTGTGCCGCTCGAAGTGGCGGCCGCCGCTCTTGTCATCGTCGGAGCGCTCATGGTGTCGCAGATTCGTCACCTTGACTTCACCGAATTCTCGAGCACCCTGCCGATCTTCCTGACCATCATCGTGATGCCGCTGACCTATTCCATCGCCAACGGCATCGGCGCCGGGTTTATCAGCTGGGTGCTCGTGCGCAGCATGTCGGGCAAGGGCCGTGAGATCAGCCCGTTGCTGTGGGTCGTCGCGATCGGTTTTGTACTCTACTTCGTGCGCGGCCCGGTCGAGGCGCTCATCGGCTAGCGCCGGCGCGACAGGCTAAATTTCGCGGCAATGCGTGGTGAGCATGCCGATCTTGTCGATCGAGATGGTCACCGTCGATCCCTGACCGAGGAAGATCGGGGGTTTGCGGCTGTACCCGGCGCCGCCCGGGCTGCCCGTGGAGATCAGGGTTCCGGGCATCAGCGTGGAGGTTTTGGACAGGTAGGAGATGATCTCCGCGACGGTGCGTACCATGTCGCCACTCGAAGCGTCCTGCAGGATTCGACCGTCGACGTGGGTCGTCAGCCAGAGGTTCTGCGGGTCACCGATCTCGTCGGCTGTGACCACGAGCGGACCCGTGGGGGTGAATCCGTCGAAGGACTTGCAGCGAGACCACTGGGCCTCGGAGAACTGCAGGTCGCGGGCGGTGATGTCGTTCACGACGGTGTAACCGAAGACATAATCCAGGGCGTTGGCTACCGATACGTTGCGGGCCGGTCGGCCGATGATAACGCCGAGTTCGGCCTCGTAGTCGACCTGTGTGGTGAGGTCCCGCGGCCAGGTAATGGTTGAGCCATGCCCGGTGAGTGAGTTCGGCCAGAGCGAGAACACGGTCGCTGCCGTTTCGAGGCGCAGGCTCAACTCGGAGGAGTGCGCGGCGTAGTTGGCGCCGATCGCGATGATCTGCGGCGGTCGCAGCACTGCAGAGGAATGCCGAAGTTCGTCGACCGGGGTCAGCACGGCGCCGTTGGAGACGGCGTCGTGGCTGATGGCGCGGATACGTTCATAGCCGACGTCGCCCTGTTCGAGCAGGTCTTGCAAATCGCGGGGGGCGTCGTCCATAACTTCATCGAGAAACAGTGCCGCTTCGTCGAAGATCACGGCCAATCGGGGAACGGAGGAGCCGTCAACTCTCAAATGCGCAAATTTCACTCTCCTAGGCTAGCTGGCCGGAGCCCGGGTTCGCCTGTGGGCTGCTCCAACCCTTAGCCGGTCTGCTTGGAGGAAACGAGCGCAGGCCGCCCGGAAGCATGCCACAGGTGCATTCCGGCGTAGCTGCGCCACGGAGCCCAATCAGCCCCGCGGGCAGCCAAAGCGCGCGGTTCGACGTCGAGGCCGAGGCGGCCGGCACCCTGCCGCAGCGCCAGATCGCTCGTGAGCAGAATGTCGGGGCTGCCGAGAACCCGCATGGCCACGTACCCGGCCGTCCACGGTCCGATCCCGGGAAGTGCCACCAGGCTGGCTTCCAGGTCAGCGCGCGTCTGCCCGAATGACAGGGTCAGATCGCCCACAGCCAGAGCCTGTGCGACCCGCAGGATCGTCTCGATGCGGGCCGCCGGCCCGCGCAGCACCGCGCGACCACCCGCAGCGATTTGCGCCGCGGTGGGAAAAAGCAGCCGCAGCTGCGGGCCGGGCAGTGGCTCGCCGAGTGCGCCGGCCAACCGCGTCAGCGTGGTGCGCGCCGCGGCGACCGAGATCTGCTGACCGATTAGCGCCCGAAATAATGTTTCCTCGGCATCCATGCTGCCCGGCACGCGGATGCCAGGGGTCTGAGCGACCGGTGCGGACAGCGCCGGGTCCGCCGCGAGGTGGCGGTCAATCGCTGGCGCATCGGCATCGAGGTCGAACAATCGACGCAACCGGCTGACCAGCGGCGCCAGGTCGGTGAGGTGCGCCAGACGGATGCTGCAGGCCAGAGCCGGGGCCGCATCCGTTCCCGACACGGTCGCCTCGACCGTGGCCGTACCGTGCGGCAGCTGCACGGTACGGGCGTAGCTCGTGGCGGTGGCCGTTTCGACGCCGGGCAGGGCGCGAGTTCCGAGAAAACGCAGCAGGCCGGCGCCGTCGAAGGGTGCCCGTGCCGGCAGGTTCAAGGTGATTTTGGTTTCAGCCTGGTCGACACCTGCTGCCGCATACTCGGGCTCTGAGCGCCGGGCTGCGCGCACCTCAGACGGGGTGCGCTCGTATACGGCGGTGACGGTGTCGTTGAACTGACGCACACTGCCGAAACCGGCGGCGAAGGCCACATGAGTGATCGGCAGGTCGGTGCTCAGCAGGAGCAGGCGTGCGGTCTGCGCACGATGGGCCCGGGCGAGGGCGAGCGGACCAGCGCCGAGCTCGGCGACGAGCACCCGGGTCAGGTGCCGGGGCGTGTAGCCGAGCCGGGCAGCGAGGCCTGCAACACCGTCGCGCTCCACGATGCCGTCAGAGATCAGACGCATCGAACGGGCGGCGAGATCGTCGCGCGTATTCCAGGCCGGTGAGCCGGGTACCGCGTCGGGCAGACAGCGTTTGCAGGCTCGCAGTCCGGCGTCATGGGCGGCAGCGGCGGTGAGGTAGAACGAAACGTTGCCGGGCTTGGGCGTGGTCGCCGGGCAGCTTGGCCGGCAGTAGATGCCAGTCGTGTGCACGCCGGTGATGAACTGGCCGTCGAATCGGGTGTCGCGGGAACACATGATCCGGTAGCGCTCGGCGAAGACCGGGTCGGCCAGCCCGAGTGGGGGAGCGGTGGGAGCGGTGGTCACCCTTTCAGCCTGCCACGCTCGACCGCGCAGCGGTAGCGGAAATCAGACATGGGGTGGATCTGTAGGCTGGGGCGATGAACGCACTGATGCGCCTCCAATCCATGCTCGGCGACATCGTCAGCGTTGAACCATCTGACCTCGCGGCCAGCCGCACCGACCGGTCCGGCTGGGTGGCCGATGGCACGCCGCTCGCCTACGTGCGCGCCGGCACCATCGAGCAGGTTCAAACCGTGCTGCGCATCGCCACCGAATTTCGAGTGCCAGTGGTGACCCGCGGCGCGGGAACCGGCCTGTCCGGAGGAGCCTGCGGCACCGACGGTTCCATCGTGTTGAGCGTCGCCGGGCTGACCCGCATCCTCGAGATCAACCCCGACGACCAGCTGGCCGTCGTTGAAGCCGGCGTCATCAATCAGCATTTGAACGACGCGCTCGCCGCACACGACCTCTGGTTCGCCCCGGATCCGGCCAGCAAAGCGATCTCCACCGTCGGTGGCAACATTGCCACGAATGCCGGTGGGCTGCTCTGCGCCAAGTACGGCGTCACGAGGGAGGCGGTGCTCGGACTGACCGTGGTGCTCGCCGATGGCAGCCTGCTGCGCACCGGGCACCGCACGGTCAAAGGCGTCACCGGTTACGATCTGACCGCACTGCTCACGGGGTCTGAGGGGACCCTCGGCGTCATCGTCGAAGCGACCGTGCGAGTGCGCCCGCTCACTGAGGGCACGGTGGCGACGATCGGTGCTGTCTTTGAAACTGTCACGGTGGCCGCAGCCGCGAGCGCCGCCATCACGGCCGAAGGCATCCGTCCGGCCGTGATGGAACTGATCGACCCGGTTGCGCTCGGCCAGGTTGCCGCGTATCTCGGACCTGAGGGCTCGGCCGGTTTACCCCTGGGCCGGGGCGCCTTCTTACTCGTGCAGACCGACGGGCCGGCGGCGCTCGCCGAAACGGAGGCTGCCGTGCTGGTCCTGCGGGATGCCGGCGGCGAAACCAGTGTGTCGACGGATGCTGCCTCCGGCGACCGCCTGCTGGCCATCCGTCGCGCGATGCACCCGGCATTGGAACAGCTCGGCCGGGTGCTCATCGAAGACGTGTCCGTGCCGCGCTCGCGCATGGCCGAGATGTTCACCGTGATCGCTGAGATCAGCGCGCGCACCGGCATCGCCATCCCCACCGTCGCCCATGCCGGGGACGGCAATCTGCACCCCAACTTCGTGATCCCGGACGGTGAGGCCGGCGATGATGACGTGCCCGATGAGATTTGGGCGGCCGCCGGGGAGATGTTCCAGGCAGCGCTCGCCCTCGGCGGCACGCTCACCGGGGAACACGGTGTCGGCGTGTTGAAGCGCCGCTGGCTGCGCGACGAGATCGGCGACACGAGCCTCGCCCTGCAACGCCAGCTCAAAGCGGTCTTTGACCCTCTGGGCATACTGAACCCGGGCATCATGTTCGAAGCCTGAGCCAGCTGCGCGCTCCGGCGGCCGGTATTCTCGACTAATGAGTTTCGACCGGTCGCCAGACCAGCACCTACCCGTGCAGACGAGTCCCGCTCCGGTTCAACCGGTGTGGAGCGGCCAGGTACGCCCCTCACGTATCGGCCCGATCGTGCTCGGCATCGTCGGCATCGTGCTGGCCGGCCTGGCCCTGCTCGCCGTATTCGTGTACCTGACCACGTTCCTCGGCACCGGCGCGCTCTTGTTCGGGCTGCTTCTGGCGCTGCTGCCGCTCGCGGTCGTACTGCTAGCGGTGCGTTGGATCGACCGCTGGGACCCGGAGCCCCGGCCGGCTCTGATCTTCGCGTTGCTGTGGGGAGCCGGCATCTCCATCGTCACCGCGCTGCTCTTCGACCTCGGCGTGCAGATCACGATTGCCGCCAGTGCGGGCGCGCTCGCCGGAAGTGATTTTGCATCCGCTGTCATCCAGGCCCCGATCGTAGAAGAAGTCGCCAAGGGCTTCGGCGTTCTGGTGCTGTTCTGGGCGGTGCGTCGGCACTTTCACGGCCCGCTTGACGGCGTCGTCTACGCAACGACGATCGCTGCCGGCTTTGCGTTCTCAGAGAACATCCAATACTTCGGCCTGGCCATGACCGAGGGCAACGCGCAGAGCCTCGGCGTGACTTTTCTGTTGCGAGGAGTGTTCTCTCCGTTCGCTCACGTCACCTTCACGATCTGCACCGGGCTCGCTCTCGGCCTGGCCGCACGGCGCAGCGCCACCAGAACCGGTGCGCTCGGTTATTTTCTGCTGGGGCTGCTGCCTGCCATCGCACTGCACGCCCTCTGGAACGGGTCGACGTTCGTACTCAGGGGCGATGCATCGGTGCTCATCTACTACGTCGTCGTGCAGGTGCCGTTGTTCATCGTGGCCATTCTCATCGTGGTCTTTCTCCGCCGGCAGGAGGCGCGCATCACCCTGCGCCGATTGCACGAGTACTCCCAAGCCGGGTGGTTCACATCGGCGGAGGTCTCCATGCTCGGAACCGGCGCCGGTCGACGTCAGGCGCTGGCCTGGGGCGCGCGCCAGGAACGGCCCAAAAGACTCGCTATGCGCAAGTTCATCTCGGATGCAACGAGACTCGCCTTCATTCGCGACCGGATGGTTCGCGGCCAGGCAACCCCGGCCCTGCACGCACGCGAGGCGCGACTGCTGGGCCTGTTGATGCAACATCGGGCGGATGTGCTGGGGCAGACGCTGCCGGGGCCGACGACGACGCGGTGACGGGCGGGCCCATCCGGTGCCGGTCCATCGGGCGCCGGGGCCAACAGATGCGGGGCCACCAGATGGCCAACAGATGCCGGGCCAACAGATGCGGGGCCAACAGATGCCGGGCCAACAGGAACTCGCCGCCTCGGTGGTGTGGCATTGCCGACGACTCTACCGATGCGACGAGTTGGTGTACGTCAAGAATGCACCCACCGGCGGCCCGGCGCAAGCATTATTTTCTCGGACCCCTCGGCGTGCAATTCGCCACCGAATCCGTTTGAATGGGGCTATGACTGATTTGAATTCCAAGCCCGAAATTGACTTTCCCGAGGGTGCCGCACCCGAACAACTCGAGATCACCGATATCGTCGTCGGTGATGGCGCTGAGGCCACCGCCGGTGCCACTGTGGACGTGCACTACCTGGGCGTCGAGTTCGACTCCGGTGAGGAGTTCGATTCGTCCTGGAACCGCGGCCAGTCGATCAACTTTCCGCTGCGCTCGCTCGTCGCCGGCTGGCAGCAAGGAATTCCCGGCATGAAGGTGGGCGGACGTCGAAAGCTCGTCGTGCCCCCGCACCTTGCCTACGGACCGGCGGGCTCCGGTCATCGTCTCTCGGGCCAGACCCTGATTTTCATCATCGACCTGCTCGGCGTGAGCTAGGCCCGGCAGCACCGAATTGCACAGGGGCCGGGCTGCGGCTGAGCCAGTCGCAGCCCGGTCCCTGAAGGTCTACATGAGGGTCGCTGTCGGTTCCGGGCCGAGGATGAACCGGCGTCCGGAAATCGACGTGGGCACGATCTCCACGAAGACCGGCTTGACCGTGGGAATCAGCGGCCGCAATGGCAGCGTTGCCGCGGCGTCCATCTCACGCTGGGTCTCGAGCGCCCGGGCCGTTCCGTGCACGACGACACTCCACGCCTCGTCGCGACCGACGCCGTCTGTTTCGAAAGCTACCCGGTTGTTGACCGTGAGCTCGATCAGCTTCGTACCCGACGCCGTGCGAAACATCAGATGCCGGTCGGCGGCGACGAAATTGACCGGAAAAATGTCGGGGAGGCCGCCGACCGCCACAGCGAGGCGGCCCAGACTGGCCGAGAGCAGCGCATTCCAACATTCCTCTTCGCTCAGAATCTGCACGGGGGCCTCAGTAGCGTTCACGTCGTTGAAAGTCATGCTCCATCGTCACACGCTCGGAGCCTCAGAGCGAGCAGAAAATACACGAGTTGTGACCTGCGACCGGCAAACACGTTGAGATCGTGTGCCCGCACCGAACCGGTTGCTTTTCCTGTAAGCTGGAAATTTGCCCAGAGGGCAGGCACCTGGCGGCGCAGAGAGCGGGTTCGACCGCGCGCCACAACCGATTCTTGAAGAAGGTTCCACAGTGAGTGCACTACCCGAAGTACCCGAAGTTTCCGAAGCTCCAGTTAAAGCATCCACCAGCAGCCCCCCAACTCGACGACCGATCATCCCGGCACCGCGAGTGTTCTTCCCGGCTCTGGGAATCATTCTGGTCGTCGTCGTCGTCGCCATCGCTTTTCCGGTGCGCACCGGCAGCGTTCTCGCCCTGGTGCAGGGCTGGGTCGTGGCAGGCCTCGGCCCGTACTACATGGTCATCGTGGCCGCATTCGTGGTGTTCGCCGTCTGGATGGGGGCAAGCCGTTTCGGCGACATCAAGCTCGGTCAGGACGACGACAAGCCCGAATTCGGCATTATGAGCTGGTTCGCCATGCTGTTCGCCGCCGGTATGGGAATCGGCCTGGTCTTCTGGGGCGCGGCTGAACCGCTCACCTTTTTCACCAACCCCAAGCCCGGTGTGACCGGAGACCCCCGGGAACTCGCCGCGGCAGCCATGTCGCAGACCTTCCTGCACTGGGGCTTTCATGCGTGGGCCATCTACGCCGTGGTCGGGCTCGCGCTTGCCTACTCCATCCACCGCAAGGGCCGTCCGGTCTCGATCCGTTGGGCGCTGGAGCCGCTACTCGGCGACCGGGTCAAGGGCCGTCTCGGAGATGCCATCGACGTCATCGCCATCGTGGGAACCCTCTTCGGTGTAGCCACCTCACTGGGACTCGGCGTCAAGCAAATCGCGGCCGGTCTGAACTCCCTGGGAGTCGTCGGAGGGGTCAACGACGTTCTTCTCATCGTGCTGATCACGGCCATTACGGCCGTCGCTACCGCCTCCGTGGTCAGCGGTGTCGGTAAGGGCATCAAGTGGCTCTCCAACATCAACCTCGGCATGGCCGGCCTTCTGCTGGTGGCCGTGTTGCTGCTGGGACCCACGCTGTATCTGCTGCGCGTGCTGGTGCAATCCATCGGCGGGTACTTTCAGGATGTTGTCGGCCTCACTTTCGACGCGGGTTCGTTCACCGGCCAGACTGGAATCGACTGGCAGGGTGCCTGGACCATCTTCTACTGGGGTTGGTGGATCTCGTGGGCGCCGTTCGTCGGCGTCTTCATCGCCCGCATTTCGCGCGGACGCACGGTGCGTGAGTTCATCGCCGGCGTGCTCCTGGTGCCGACCCTGGTCACCTTCGTCTGGTTCGCCGTCCTGGGTGGCAGCGCCATCCGTCTCGCCTGGGAAGGCGACGGCGGCGGACTCTTTGATCCTGAAGTCGGCATCGTTTCCGAGAACGTCCTGTTCAACTTTCTCGGCCAGCTTCCGTTCGGCAGCATTCTCTCGGTCATTGCGGTCATCGTCGTGGCTATCTTCTTTGTCACGTCGGCCGACTCCGGCTCCCTCGTCATAGACATGCTCGCCTCCGGCGGCGATACCAACCCGCCCAAGTGGAGCCGCATCATGTGGGCGAGCCTCGGCGGCATGGTGGCCATCGCCCTATTGTTGGCCGGTGGGCTCGCCGCGTTGCAGACCGGAGCGATTCTGACCGCGATTCCGGTGAGCGTCGTCATGATCGGCATGTGCATCGCGACGTACAAGGCGTTCCGCATCGAACACGAAGTCCTCGTCAGTGCCGAACGCCGTCAGCGACGAGAGGAGATGGCCCGTCGTGTCGGCAAGTCCGTCACGGCGCATCTTGAGGAGAACTTCGACGACCACTTCGGCGATCAGGTTGACGGGCACATCGAGGCGGCATTGACCGACGAGACGGTACGCCCGCCACGATGGGGCCGTCGCCCGAAGGCATAGCGGCGCCGCACACCCCGGTCAGGGCCGCTACATGCCGTTGGCGGCCCTGACCCGGTTGACCAAATCGCGCCAGGGGCCGTTCACCTCGGGTTCGGCCAGCACGACCTCGTGCGGGGCGCACCGAATGCGGTAGGCGAACCGATCGGGGGCGGCCTCAGTGTCGGAGACCTTGTCCCACGGCAAGGAGTTCAAGAACTCGGTCCACGTTGTTGGGTCGGGTTGTTCTTCGACTCGGACTTCCCAGGTCAGGCGGACGCCCGCCATCCCGCCGCTGCGCGAGACGATAACTTTCATACCGCGATGTTACTCCGGACGCACTGGCTCCGGACGCACTGGCTCCGGATGCACGGGCTCCGGATGCACTGGCTCCGGACGTCCAGGCGGGGCGGCCGCACTGGGTCCTTCCGGTGGTTGTGGCGGTAGCGGTTGAACGGGCTGCGGCGGCGATGCGGGAGCGCTCGGTTCGATCGGCGTACCCGGGATGTTGGTTGTACTGAGCAGTGGGTCCGGAAAATCTGCCACGACCCCCACCGTCGCCCAGGCACGCAGAACGGCGTCGTGGGGGTCGCTGCCGGTTCCGAACAACCGGGCAGCGGTGTCGGCTGTCGCTGCGGCGAAGGCTGCGAAGTCGCTTTGACGGCGCAGGGAGCTGCCGGTGAGCGTGTCATACCAAATTCGGCCCGGTGTCTCCCAGGCGTTGCCGCCGAGGGCGTCGGCGACCAGGTAGAACGCGCGGTTGGGAATGCCCGAATTGAGGTGCACCCCGCCGTTGTCGTCGTCGGTTTCGATGTAGCCGGCCATGCTGTCCGGTTGTGGATCTTTGCCGAGCACATCGTCGTTGTATGCGGTGCCTGGCGCTTTCATTGAGCGCAGGGCGACGCCCTCGACCTGGTCGGTGAACAGGCCCTCGCCGATCAGCCAGCTGGCCTCGGCCGTCGACTGCCCGGTGGCGTGCTGCTCCACGAGGGCGCCGAACACATCGGAGATGGATTCGTTGAGTGCCCCTGACTGGCCTCGATATTCCAGATTGGCCGTGAACTGGGTAACCCCGTGCGTGAGCTCATGGCCGATCACGCTGGGCGAAATCGTGAAGCGGTTGAAGATCTGCCCGTCACCGTCGCCGAACACCATGCGTTCTTCGTCCCAAAAGGCGTTGTCATACTGCTTGCCGTAATGCACGGTCGCCTCCAGCGGAAGTCCGTTTCCGTCGATGCTGTCCCGGCCGAACTGCGTCCAAAACAGGGTCTGCGTGGCGCCGAGACCGTCATACGCCTCGTTCACGGCCGGGTCGCTGCCGGCCGGTTGGCCCTCAGCGCGTACCTGACGGCCCGGGAGACGCTCCCGGCCGCCGGCATCCGAAATGGTGCGATCAGATTCCCCCGGGGTTCGCGCCTGGCGGGGGCGCACTCCGGAATAGGGAGACGGATGCGCTACGTCCCGTAACTGCCGAATCTGAGTGTCTCGCAGCAGTGAATCCCGTGCTGCCGTGGCGGCGTCGGCGAAGCGGGGATCGTCAAGTTTCGCCAGTCGCACCAGCAGGTACGGGGGAACGATGCTGCAGTGCGGGCGGAGCGTGATTTTCGGCTGGGGAGTGTCCATGTGCAGAGTCTGGCACCGGCCGCCGACATTGCAACCATCCCTGTCGCATCGCTGATTAGACTCAGCAAATGCGCTTTGGAATCGTCATTCTTCCGCAGGACCGATGGTCCGTTGCCCGCAGGAAGTGGCTCGGTGCTGAGGAGTACGGCTTCGACCACGCCTTCACCTACGACCACCTGTCCTGGCGCTCGCTCGCCGACGAGCCCTGGAACGCGACCATTCCCACCCTCACAGCGGCAGCGGCCGTGACCGAGCGCATCACACTGGGCACTTTTGTCTCATCGCCCAATTTTCGGCATCCGGTGCCTTTTGCCAAAGACGTCGCGACGGTCGACGACGTGTCGCACGGACGATTTCTGCTCGGAATCGGGTCGGGCGGCACCGGGTTTGACGCCAGGGTCCTGGGCCAGCCGGAATTGACACCTCGGCAACGGCATGCACGCTTCGGCGAGTTCATCACCGACCTCGACCGGCTGCTGCGCGGCGAAGAACCGGGCGCGAGCGAGGGCATCAGTCTCGCCGGTGAGTGGTACACCGCCGATCGAGCGCGCATGGTCCTCCCCGATGCCGGCGACGCCGCCCGCCCGCGCGTGCCGTTCCTGATCGCCGCCAACGGTCCGAAAGGACTCGGGTTGGTGAGCCGGTTCGGGCAGGGCTGGGTGACTACCGGGAAGGACGGTGCCGCGGGCGAGGACTGGTGGACCAGCGTGCGCGAGCTTACCGGGCGACTCACCGACGTCGCCGGCGGTGCAGGCCGCGACCCGGCCGCCATCGACCGTCACCTCTCGCTCGACAGTGGTGGAACATATTCTCTGCAGAGCATGAACGCCTTTGAGGATGCCGTTGGCCGGGCCTCGGAGCTCGGCTTCACCGACGTGATCTGTCACTGGCCACGGGAGAACGGAATCTACGCCGGCGACGAGGGAATCCTGGACACGGTCTCTGCGACCTTCAAATGAATCAGCCACAGGGCCGGTCGGTCCGGGTTTCCGGCCGGCGGATGTCTAGGCTGGGTGCATGCGCGCACAAGACAACCCCACGCCCCCGGTTCCTCGCACCCCGCTGACCGATCGGCTGGGCTGGCTCGGGTTGCGCAGCGGCCAGATTCTGCTCGTCGTCATCCTCGCCTCCGCGGTCATCTACGGCCTGGTGCAGCTCAAACTTGTCGTCATTCCCCTACTGATCGCCATCATCCTCGCCTCCGCGCTGAGCCCGGTCATTAACGGCCTTCGCAAGCGCGGCGTCGCCGCCATCCTGGCGACCTGGATCACTCTGCTCGGTGGCATCGCCGTCTTCGGTGGAATCATCACGCTCATAGTTTTCGCGGTGCGCGATCAATGGAACGACCTGTTCTCTTCGGCCTCTGAGGGCATCGACCACCTTCAGCAGTTCCTCACCGACGGCCCGATCAAGGTGGACGAGACTCAGATTGAGAACGCACGCACCGCCGTCGTCGACTTTCTCACGAGCAGTCAGTTCGGCACCGGGGCCCTCGCCGGGGCGTCCGCGGTCTTCGAGCTGATCACCGGTGCCGTGCTGCTCATGGTCATTCTGTTCTTCTTTCTCAAAGACGGCGGCCAGATCTGGAACTTTTTCCTGAGCCCGTTCCGGGGCGAGCGCCTCGCTCGCGGGCGTCGTATCGGCCACACCTCGTTGCGGGTGCTCGGCGGGTATGTGCGCGGCACGGCGATCGTCGCCGCCGTCGATGCCACCGCGATCGGCATCGGCCTGGCCATCTTGCAGGTGCCGCTCGCCCTGCCGCTGGCGGTCATCGTGTTCCTCGGGGCGTTTATTCCCCTGATCGGTGCGACTGCGGCCGGGGTGCTCGCCGCCCTCGTCGCCCTCGTTGCGAGTGGGCCGGGCGTCGCGCTCATAGTCATCATTATCGTGATCGCCGTCAACCAGCTCGAGGGCAATTTTCTGCAGCCCGTCGTCATGGCGCAGTCGCTCAAGTTGCACCCGCTCGTCATTCTGGTCGGTCTGACCGCCGGAACGATCCTCGGCGGCATCGTCGGTGCCGTGCTCTCCGTGCCGATCGCGGCTGTCACCTGGGCCATCGCGAAGGCGTGGAACGCACCGGATGCCCCGCGCCCCCGCGCCATTCCGCCCAAGCGTCGCGTGCGCAAGCGCTGAGTCGGCGAGCCGGGTGCACTCTGCTTGTTCCATCCCGGCCCGTGCCGCCGCAGCCATCCGCGTGACTGGAGAACCATGACCGAGCCGACACCGTTTCATCTTCCACGTCCGCGCCTGACACTCGAACAGGCGACTGAGCTCGCTCGCGACAGGTTCGGCATCACGGGCGCCGTCACCGAGCTGGGCAGCCATCAGGATCGCAACTTTCGCATTGAAGCGGATACCGCCACCTTCGTGCTCAAGGTGTCCAACCCGGCCATCGACACGGTCGAGCTGCAGGCTCAAAACGCCGCCCTCGCGCACCTGGGCGGTCTCGGACTCGATCTCCCGGCGGCCGTCGCCGGGATCGACCGCTCTAAGATTGAACGCATCGGCATCGACGGGCAGAACCTCGATCTGCGCCTGCTGACTTACGTCGACGGACATCCGCTGACGGATGCAGTGCGACTGTCGACAGGGCAGATCTGGTCGCTCGGCGATGTGGCCGGTCGCATTGTTCGTGGCCTCGCCGACTTCGAACACCCGGGAACCGACCGGATTCTGCAGTGGGACCTGCGGCGCGGTGGCGAGGTCGTTGACGCATTGCTCGTCAACGTCGACGACGGCGCGCGCCGGGAACGGCTGCGTACGGTCACCGACGCCGCCCGGCGGCAGATCGCCGTGGTCGCGGCCGATCTGCGCGTGCAAGCCATTCACGGCGACCTGACCGACGACAACGTCGTGATGCGCGATGACGCCGACACGATCACCGGCGTGATCGACTTCGGCGATGTGGCCCAGGGCTGGCTTGTTGCCGAGCTGGCCGCGACGTGCGCCTGCGTGCTGTACCGCAGCCCGCAGCAGCCGCTCGCGATACTCGACGCGATCGAGGCCTTCACGACCCAGGTGCCGCTCAGCGACGCTGAACTCACGGCCCTGTGGCCGCTGATCGTGCTGCGCACGGCGGTGCTCGTCGTGAGCGGCGAACAACAGGTGCACCTCGACGGCGACAATGAATACGCCGACGCCAACCGGGCCAGGGAATGGACCGCCTTCGCGACCGCGGCCGACCTCGACGGCGCACAGATCGAAGCCCTCATCCGCGTCACGGTGACCGGTACGGCAGCGCCGATCGGTGCCGTCAGCCACACCCTGCTCGGCCGGCTCGACCCCGCAGCCGTCATCGACCTGTCGGTGACGAGCGCCGTGTTCGACGCCGGTAGCTGGCTCGAACCAGGCGTTGACGAGCGGGTCGCCGCTGATGCTGCGGCCAGGCTGGGGCACGCCGTCACGCGTTACGGTGAATACCGGCTTTCCCAAACCCGAATCGATACGGGCGATGAATCGACCACTCTGGCCCTCGGTATCGAGGTCTACCTGCCGGTGAGCAGCGTCGTTTCGGCACCGATCGACGCCACAATCGTGGTCGTCGATACCGAAACGGTTCGGCTTGAGGCCGCGCAGTATAATCTGTGGCTGACCGGGATCGACCCCAGCGTCGTCGACGGTCAGATCGTGCAGCCAGGAATGGTGCTCGGCGCAATTCCGCAGCGTTCGGACGGGAGTCGGCACGGCATCGCCATCGCCCCGCTGACGGTGCAGACCAGCCGACTGGGCGACATCCGACCCCCCTTCTTTGTGGCGCCGTCGTGCGCCGCCCACTGGCAGCGCGTCTGCCCAGACCCGTCCGTGTTGATCGGGCTCCAAACGGCCCGCCCGATCACCGACGCCGCTGCCCTGCTGCAGCGCCGGGACACCTCGTTTGCACGTGTGCAGGAACACTACTACCAGGCCCCGCCGCAGATTGAACGCGGCTGGAAGCACCACCTCATCGACACCCACGGGCAAAGCTACGTTGACATGGTCAACAACGTCACGACCGTCGGCCACGGACACCCCCGCATTGCGGAGGCTGCACGCAGCCAGTGGTCGCTGCTGAACACCAACTCCCGCTTTCACTACGAGGAACTCGTGCGGTTCACCGAACGCCTCGCCGAACTCGCACCCGATCCGCTCGACACGGTCTTTTTGGTCAACAGCGGCACCGAAGCCGTTGATCTAGCGCTGCGCCTGGCCCTCAGCTATACCGGCCAGGACACCGTTCTCGCGGTGCGGGAGGCCTATCACGGCTGGTCGATGGCAGCGGATGCCGTCTCCTCCTCAGTTGCCGACAACCCCCGGGCACTCGAGACGAGACCGGACTGGGTGTACCTCGTGGAGGCGCCGAACGCCGCGCGTGGCAAGTATCGGGGGCCGCAATCAGCCCCGCAGTATCTGAGCGATCTCGACGGGGACCTGCAGAGCCTCGACGAGGGCGGGCGAACGAT
>Ga0307487_1001413_pt1 | contig 16883 bp, 9 predicted proteins | sample CBIW12metaG_FD_203665 | JGI IMG/M metagenome (GOLD analysis project Ga0307487, IMG submission 203665) | Sea-ice brine microbial communities from Beaufort Sea near Barrow, Alaska, United States - CBIW 1.2 | ecosystem: Environmental > Aquatic > Marine > Coastal | place: USA: Alaska | collected... | reverse complement strand
CGAAATTATCAGAAATAGGATCAATTATAGCCGCTTCCTCACCACCGCCGGAATGTTCTTCTAGGGGCGCAGGGCATTTTTTATAATTATTTCTTTCTTTAAAAATTTTGGCATTACCCCCTTCGTCACGTGGCCGCCAGACACCTTTCCAGATTATGTCTGTTCCTTCATTTACTAAAGGCCACCCAAAATTGAAATGATACAGTATCATGTGAGGAACAACTGTATTTCCCCGGTTTATTACTTCATCATGTATGTTAATAAATGGCTGACCAAGGGATCCAGATATGGTACGCCTTAATTCCAGGCAGGGTCCAAAAACGCTTGTTTGTTTGATTTTTCCTGTAATACTCATTTCCATTTTGCCAGCATTAGGGTCAGGCTGGATAATGGATTCAATTTCTGCCGGACTATTACTTATAGTATCATGGAGACCACGTTCGCCAAATGAGTCTGTTTCCGGCCCTCCCACATGTGTTAGACCACAAGTGGTTAACAAACCACCTCCAAAGGTCCTTAGCCAATCAATTCCTCCACTGGAAAACGGCTCAGGAGAAGTTATACCTGAATGACTTAACCATGCAAGACTATGCTGATTATAAAAAGCATCTGCGATATCCATTGCCCGGTCAATTACAACTTTATACCGCAGACCCGTTCCCGTGTTTATCCAGGCAATACGGGTTCCCCTGCCAAAACCATTATCCATAACTGCAGTTTCTATTCCCCCTATTTGTGCAGCGTTTGATATTTTATCGATCCAGTTTTGTTGTACCATGTATTTATCTTCAGCGTTTTTATTGAAAACATCAATTTTATAAACAGAATATTTAACTTTTTCTTTGTTCTCTGTATTCCCAATTCTAAATTTTGATACCGAAAAACTAAGTCATCCAATTTGGAATTTTGGTGCCTACCCAAAAAAAGTTTAATAATCAAATATAAAATATTTTCTTTTCTGAACTGTCCTGAACTGTCCTGATTTGAAGTTTCCTTAACCTTTTCTGTTTTCAAGAAAAGCATCATCCATAGAAATTCTGAGCTCTATTTAATTCATTTCCTGCTTAATTCTGTTCCTACATTTAGAAAATGGAATATCTCTGCCTATGATGTAAGTTCTCCGTTTGTGAAAGATTTTTTCACTACAGGTCAGTTCCTTCTTAAATTTTTTAAAGAACATATATTACATTTTGATTTTATAAACTTCATGAAACTCATTTCCTGCGGATATTAAGTAAGCCATCAAATCCTTTAATTCATCCCGATTTTAACTTTTGATAAGATTTGGCAGCATCACTGAAATATCAGAAGACTTCGTTCTAGTCACTTTACTTTTAGGAACTTCACGAAGTTCTTGTGGCGCAAAAGGATTTTGTGAAACAGGGGTATACATATATAATTTATAAGCCTTCCTACTACCAAACTTCTGTTTTAAGGTTCAAATATGATACCCGCATATTGATCAGAGACTTCTTCATTCATCAATGGAACCGACGTAGCATCTACCTCCATTGTAATTAAAGGAATAGTAGATCCATTTAAAGTAATCTTCATAAAGCTATGAAGACCAGTCTTTTTTTAGCCTCACTTAATACAGTAGATGTCAAGTTTCACAAGGTTGTTAATGGAAGTTGATTAAAGTTAGTGTTATGTTAATCATTAATTGACGGGTAAGGTCTTTTCAGTTTCACCCTAGAATCTTTGGTTGTGAACTGCCAATTTATCCAACCTCTTTTTTTGTTCCTATTATCTTGCCAGGCATTTATTTTTTGCTTGACTTTGTCCATTGTGAGTATGTGCCTGTTGAGGCATTGCCTGTTAAGCACGTGCAGTTTTATCTCTGCCATGTTCAACCAACTCCCATGTTTGGGCGTGAACACAAATCCAAGCCTATCCCATAGCTTCTTGGCTTCTTCCGGTTCGAAAACCTCATAAAAAGCTGAAGCTGTGTGCGCGTTGGGATATTGCTCGTCCACCAACCTCTTGATGAATTTCGCCCAGTCCTTTTTGGTTTTCCGTTTTGTGACTTCTACAAGCCGATTGCCCTTCTACGGGTCATTAGCCATGAATATGTTGACCATCCCATGCCTGATATACTCATAATCCACACGCGTTTCTTGTCCCGGTTTTAGGGGAATGGGGGATTGTCCCCCGGATATCTATTGTTTGGGGGACTCGTCCATGCACACTACCGGGTTGTTTTCATCATATGGCCTTTTGTAAACATCCAGCACACGCTCCATGTTTGCCGCGAATTCGCCTTTGCTTTCCGGTGGTATGACCCATCCTTTCACTTTCCAAGGCTTAAGTTCGTTTTTTTTAAAACCTTCCCAACGGACACATGGGAGATGCTGGGAACATATTCCAACTCGACCATCTTGTCCGCCAACAAACGCAAAGACCATTTTGCAAAACCCGGAAGCGGTTCGCTGCAACAAAGTTGGACCAATTTTGCTTCAACATCGCCGTCTATTTTCCTTTCATAAACGCGGGTGCCGGGGCGGCGTTCAAGCACTGCTTCGAAATCTTCCTCAACAAATTTTTTGTTTACACGGTTTATGGTTCGCATTTTCACCTTTAAAACTTTGCTTATCTGTTCGTTGGTAATCTTTTCGGAATAATCGCCTTCATCGCAGTTCAACAAAATATAGGCGGCATGGAACTTCTGTGTGGTATGGGAACCTTTATTAATTATCGACATAAGTTCGTTCACTTCTTCTTTTCTCAGCTTAATGGTATAACGTATCATGATCTCTTGGGTTTACCAAAAAAACTAAAAACTAATTTAATACTTCATATTATACCTAACTTTACACTAGAATCAGTCATGAGGCTTATTGCCGAACTCTGACATATTTTTGTAGTTTTCGGAGTCCAGGCCAACTACCATAGAGATTGCCATATTTGTCTACCGCGACAAATTCAGCTCCATTGGTCGTTTTGACTCGGGGGTCACCTGTAGACAACATGATGAAGTAGTGCACCCATCCCATATGGGCATCACCAATTCTTATCCCCATTTCCCAGCCAGGATTTTGTACATTATCAGATTCCGAATCTGCAACATAGATATTGTCTTGTTCATCAATGAATACACCACTGGGTTTTCCAAATTGAGTCCATTGGGCTATAAAGTTGCCCTCCTGGTCGAAAATCTGCAGACGGTTATTTCCTCTATCCGCTATAAATAATCTGCCTCGTGAATCAATAGCCAGCCCATGTAAACTTTTAAACTCACCTGGACCATAACCCGTTTTCCCCCAAGACTTGATAAAGGTTCCATCACTAGAATATTTCATTATGCGATTGTTATCATTTGGATTATGACCATCAGCAATAAAGATATCTCCATTATCAGTTATGACTACATCGGATGGGGAATGGAACTCATATTCTCCATCACCCGGAATCCCCGGCTTTCCAAGTACCATTAAGACTTCACCCTTCGGGCTGAATTTAATGACTTGATGCCCTCGCAGGTCACCTTTAGGGATGCGTGCATTAGAAACCGCATCAGTTACCCAAACATTACCATCGTTGTCCACATCAATACCATGAGGCCAGATGAACATACCACCGCCGAAACGCTCCACAACGTTACCCTCCTGATCAAACTTGAGTATTGGATCCAAATCTGAATCAAGACATTCATCACCGAAGCGTTCTGGCTCAGTTGCATCGCATCGAATAACTGCCCAGATATGTTCTCCATCAGGATCTACCGCTATTTTACCAACAGCTCCCATGGTTCTTCCATTTGGTAAATTGACCCAAGTTTCCACCATTCGATAAGGATTTGGATCGGTCTGACTAAAACTATGAACTCCTGAGAACAACAAAATAAATAATACTATCCTTTGAATTGGGTTTTTGCTAAATGTTTCAAAAATAAATTCATCATACATTTTTGATTTTTTCATATGGCATACAACATTTTTATATCAGACATGTCGTTAATATCCTATTGCTGATATATCGCTTTTGGACGCCATGTCGTTTTATTTACTCTCAAATGTAGCTGATTCAAAAAGAACATCCAGGGAATTTTTAAAGTTTTGCTGTTTATACTATTTAACCTTTGAAAACAATGTAAAAAGCATTTAAGTAAAATTCGTAACCTGTAATTGATTTCACCAATTCTCCTTCAAGTTCATCTATAAGTTCATCCATTGCAGGCTTTTTCTGCCGGATTTAATTCGGGACAATATGGTGGAATTGGCATCAAAACAATATTTCCTGGTAATATGATATCCTTAGTTGAATGAAAAGCGGCATTGTCGATAATTATGATTTTAAGTTCTTCTGGTTTGTGCTTACTTAAGTCTTCTAAATATTTGATAAAAAATTCTTTACAGGCATTATCTGTGGTCATACAAATTTTTTCCCCTGTTATTGGCGAGAAACTACCCCATAACCATTTGTATAAATAACTGTGTTTGTACTTTCCGATGGGCTTGACACCTTTTGCTGTAATCACTTCCAGGGATGAGAATCGTCCCAAGCCAAACCAAAGTTTGCGCAAACCCACAAAAAAAAACCAGGTGGTCAAAAAGGACGAAAAGGCAAGACTTTGGAGATGACAGTATTCCCGGATACTATTATTAAATTGATGCCTGATTATTGCCGAAGTTGTGGATCCTCTCTGGAGGAGAAGTCTCCAATGAAAGGGAAATCCCGCCAAATAGTGGATATCCCACCCATTAAAGCAATATATACCGAATATCAAAGTTTTATCAAAGTTTGTAGTTGTGGCTGCCAAAACACTGCAGATTTTCCACAAGAAGTAAATGCCCCGGTAAGTTATGGAGGAAATGTAGAATCACTTATCGCTTATTTTCACACTCGTCAATATTGGCCCTTTGCCAGGATGAAAGAAACATTTAATGATGTTTTTGGCCTTCCTATAAGTGAAGGCGGAATCCATTTTTTGCTCAAAAGATTTGCACAAAAGACTGGACCCATTTACCAAACAATAAAATATCGTATCCAGGTTAGCCCTGTGATTGGCACCGATGAAACCGGCGCAAAAGTCAATGGCAATAAACATTGGTTTTGGGCCTGGCAAATCCCAAATATTACTTTTATATCTCATTCCAACAATCGCGGGAGTGAGACTATCAACCGGGAATTTCCAGAAGGATTTCCCCAAAGCACTTTGGTCCACTATGGGTGGAGGGCACAACTAAATACCGTTTCCAAAAACCATCAGGCAAGTTTGGCTCATTTGCAACGTAGGCTAAATTACCTTAATCAATTATATCCCAGCCAGAAGTGGGGTACTAAATTCTTAAAACTACTCTACGATTCTTTGGAAATTAACAAATGGGATTTTCAAAGTCAAAAATACAATTCAGCCAGAGCTTCCATTATACAACGCTTTGAATTTCTATTGGATAACTCGCCGAAAAAAGAACAAAAGGAATTGTACACTTTTTACAAAAGAATGCGAAGGGAAAGACAAGATATTTTTACATTCCTCTTTCTCTTTAATGTTCCACCGGATAACAATGCATCGGAACGGGTCATTCGCAATATCAAGGTGAAACAAAAAATATCCGGACAGTTCAAAATAGAGCAGGCAACACAAAACTTTGATCCGTAATTGACACAACAATCAAAAACGGATTAAATGTCTTGGAAGCCCCGGCGCTTATCGCTAAATTTGATTTTCAATTAAGGACTGATTATTAACATTTATATTTTGGTTCCACAAATCTTTTATTTTAATGTCTTTTTTTTCAATTCTAAGGACGAATGTCCAATTTCAAAAAAAATAACTCATTGCATAAATAGCTTGTTAACAATATCTTAACAGTTAACTCTCTATGGTATTTTGAAGTTTTTTTTCAAATTTTCGTATTGTAACAAATAGAAAAACAGCTAATTAGGAGATCCTGCAAATAAAGATTATTCATAAAAACAGTATAGTACAGGATACTATCATGAATATTTCCGTATAAGTTTGTTTTAGAAATTTTTCACAATTATTAATACCAGAAACTTAAAATTATGAAATCAAAACTTTTAAAAAAATTAATGTTTTACTCTCTTATGTCAATTGCCACATTATCTTTTGGTTTGACCTATGGACAGATAACGGTATCTGGTACAGTAACCGACGCGACTGGTCTTGTACCGGGAGCTAATATCTCGGTTCGAGGTACGACTACAGGAACTCAAACTGATTTTGACGGGAATTATACTTTAGCGAATGTTGAGGAAGATGCAATTCTAGAAATCAGTTTTCTCGGTTACCTAACTCAGGAAATACCTGTTAATGGACGGGAAACAATAAACATTACCTTGCAAACGGACCAAGAATCTTTGGACGAAGTCATTGTTGTAGGTTACGGTACACAATCCACAAGAGAGGTTACAGGTGCTATTGAAAATCTTACTTCGGCAGAACTTCAGGATGCTCCCGTAGCTCAAGTTGGAGAGATGTTGCAAGGGAAAATTCCAGGAGTTAGAATTACTCAAACTACGGGAAGACCCGGTGAAGGTATAAAAGTGCAGATAAGAGGGTCAGCATCTATAACAGCAGGTTCAGACCCCTTGTATGTTATTGATGGGATGCCCATTGATGGGGATATTAGTTTTTTAAATCCTGCTGAAATTGAAAGCATGAGTATTCTGAAAGATGCCGCATCTACTTCTCTTTATGGCTCAAGAGGTGCTAACGGTGTAGTTCTTATTCAGACCAAAACTGCAATTCGAGGTAAAACACGAATAGGTTTTAATTCCTATTTTGGATATCAGCAAATTCCTCAAGAACGGAAATTAAATATGATGAATGCCACACAATATGCTGAGTATCAAAAAGAAATAGCAAGTAGAAATGGACGGGTTGTTGACCCCATTTTTCAGAATCCAGAGCAACTTGGAGAAGGTACTGATTGGTATGATGTGATTACGAGATCAGGATCTATCGAAAGTTATAACTTATCAATAAATTCTGGTAGGGAAAATTCCAGTGCATCAGTAATGGCCGGTTATTTCAATCAAGAGGGAGTGGTAGTAGGTACAGGTTATCAGAGATTTTCTCTCCGAGCCAACACAAGATTTCAACCTAATGAAAAGATTAATATCGGGTTTAATGTAGCTCCTACCTATTCAACAAATACAAATTTTAATTCGGATGGAAATCCGTATGGCAGCGAAAATATAGTTTCCTCTGCTCTTATTACAACTCCTTTAGCCAGCCCCTATAATCCAGATGGTAGTTTGGCATTAACAGCAACAGATCCTGCTACTTTCGGAAATCCCAACTGGTTGAGAGTCGCCCGCGAGAAAGTTTATGAGGAGGAAGATATACAACTTCTTTCTAATGCATTTATTGAATATGAACTTATAGAGGGGCTTATGGCTAAGACCTCTGCAAATATTCAGCTTGGAAATTCTAAGTTATTTCAATTTAACCCATCTACCACTGGAGTTCTATTCAACCCTCCCCCAAGGGTTCCGAGCGGATCAGAATTCAATAGTAGGTTCTACAATTGGTCGAATGAAAATATTTTAACCTATAAAACAAAAGTAGGAGAACATAATTTTGAGACCATGGCAGGTTTTACAGTACAAAACTTCCGTAGCGAGAGTACAACAATAACGGGTAGCAATTATCCTGATGATAAAGTTCACACGATAGATGCAGCGGCTACAGCCAATGTTTCAAGTGATGTCCAAAAATGGACTTTACTTTCTTATCTGGCAAGAATTAACTACAACTACAAAAGCAAATTTCTTCTCAGTGGATCAATTCGTCGGGATGGTTCTTCTCGTTTTGGCTCGGAGAACCGCTGGGGTAATTTTCCTTCAGCATCAGCAGGATGGATTATTTCAAATGAAGATTTTTGGAATATTAGAGCCATATCCTTTCTCAAGTTCCGGGCAAGTTATGGTATCACTGGTAACTTTAACATTGGAAACTATTCTTATAAACAAACTATTGGTTCGGTAAATTATGCTTTCGGAAATAATTCGGCACAGGGAAGAGCAGTAAATAATTTGGGAGATAGAAGTTTAGGTTGGGAGAGAAATGAGCAAATAAATATTGGTGGAGATTTGTATCTATTCAACGATCGGCTTCAGCTAACCTATAATTATTATTCAAAAAAGACTAGCGACCTGCTTTACAACGTCGATGTTCCTCAATCCTCCGGATTCAATAAAATACAAACCAACATTGGGGAATTAGAATTTTGGGGACATGAAATAGGAATTAATTCTACTAATATAAATACTGAAAACCTGTCCTGGAACACCAATTTTAATATTTCTTTTGACCGAAATAAAGTTGTATCCCTTGCTGGATCAGTACCTTTCTTAGCTCACGGGGTGAGAAATTATAATTTTTATAGCCACAGATCAGAAGTAGGAAAACCTATGGCTATGTTCTATGGTGCAGTTCACGATGGCGTATATATTAATCAAGAAGATTTTGATAACTCTCCCCAACATTCCTCCTCGAAAGTTGGCACTGTAAAATTTAGAGACTTGAATGGTGATGGAGTCATTACCTTTCCGGAAGATATGGAAACCATTGGAAATCCATGGCCGGATTTCACCTTCGGAATGACAAATAATTTCAATTATAGAAATTTTGATGCATCCGTAGTTATTGCAGGTTCATATGGAAATGAAATATTGGCACGTCACGAGAACTATACTACAAATTTAGATGGTGTTTTTAATGTGCTAGAAGAGGTGGCAAATCGGTGGATATCTCCAGAAAATCCGGGAGATGGATTATATGGAAGTACTGAGCAAGGAACCACCTTCTTGGAGCGTGATCGCTGGAATACCCGTTATCTTAAAGATGGGAGCTATTTATCTTTTAAAAACATTACACTTGGCTACACTTTTCCTTCAAATGAGAACAGCCCTATAACGAATCTACGGGCTTACGTAAGTGCTCAAAATACATTTATCATTACTAAATATCCTGGTCCAAATCCTGAAGTGAATACCTCAAACAATAGTAGTGGCAATACTCCTGGTTATGATGCAAATTCCTATCCAGTTCCGAGGACCATTAGTCTTGGAATAAATTTAAATTTATAAAAGAAACACTCTAATTAAAAAAAGATTATTATGAAAATAAATATTATAAAAGCAGGAATCTTGCTAATTACTTTCTGTTCTTGCGAAGCTGAATTCTTGGATGTAATGCCTGAGACAGAGGTTGTTTTTGACAATTATTTTGAATCAGAGGGAGATTTTGATCAGGCTGTTACTGGAGTTTATGCTCCATTACAGGACATATATGAACAAGACTGGATATTGACTGAAATGCGCAGCGATAACACTTATTTCACCTTTGATGGAGCAAACCGTGGCTCGAAACCTATTGAAGATTTTGCGACATTTATTGTCGAAAATAATAATGGCAATTTAGAGAATAAGTGGTCTGAAAATTACATTGTTATTGCACGGGCTAATCAAATTTTGAATACTATTGATGATGTTGATTTTGATCAGACTGTAAAAGATAATTTGAAAGGTCAGACTCATTTTCTTAGAGCTTTTGCTTACTTTGATCTTGTTAAGAATTTTGGTGCAGTTCCTCTTTTTCTGAAGCCTGTGCCTTCCTATGACGAAACTTTTAAGCCGCAGTCATCTGTTAGCGAAATTTACGATCAGATAATTTCTGATGCTAATGCAGCAGCGGACCTTTTACCGACCAAGGCTGACCAAGATATTGGTAGGGCTACATCGGGAGCTGCTTATACTCTATTGGGCGATATTTTTCGTACGCTAGAGCTTTGGACTGAGGCAGAGGCAGTTTTGACATCAGTAACTACCATGGGCTATAGTCTTCTTCCTGATTATGCAGATATTTTTAAGCCATCCAATGAAAATAATAATGAGAGGATTTTCGAAATAGAATTCTTAGCGGGAACTTCACATTCCCTTCAGAGCTCTTTTTTATATTCCTTTTTGCCCGTTTTATCTGATCCTTCTGTTATTACCGGTGTTAGCCCAGCTTCTATCAATAATAATGGCTCGTTCAACGTTCCGACCCCAGATTTGATTAAGGCCTATGAGGATCCTATTAAGGACGAGCGTTTCGCTGCATCTATAGGTTTTTACTCCGGCCCGTCTCCTTTGGTAGGTGTAACCTATGATCAAATGCCATATATAAAGAAATATCTACATCCCCATGCGCGTTATAATGAAACGGATCAGAATTGGCCTGTATATCGATACGCAGAGGTACTGCTCACGCTAGCCGAAAGTTTGAATGAACAGGGAAAATCTTCTGAGGCCTTACCTTACCTTAACCAAGTGCGAAATAGGGCAGGCTTGGATGATACAGCCATTTTAAATCAATCTGAATTAAGAGATATAATTCTTCATGAACGCAGAATCGAATTAGCTTTTGAAAATAAGCGCTGGAATGATCTGGTTAGAGCAGACATTGCTGTAGAGGTAATGAACGATTTTGGAGCAAAAGTAAAGGCGGATCCTGAGGCGTATTATTATGCTCCTGGTAATACTCCTCCTTCTAATTCTTTTGAATTAACAGCAGATAAGTTGACTTATCCAATTCCAATAAGTGAGAGTAGGGTTAATCCTGAAATAGATTAAATAAAGTCAAACCTAGGGTTTGACAAATAAATTGTTAGCTTTAGGCTTTAAAATAAATTTAATTTTCGAGAAAAAATATATTAAAAAAAACTCCTTCATTTGAAATAGGAACTGTAGACCCGTGACAGTGGTAATTCTTTATTTCTAATTAAGAAAATCTTCAGAATTTATGAAAACTTGTATCAATGTCCTCATTTCATGGGATGAAAGCATAAAAAGTAGATATTATCCACAATCTATAAAACTCTTTAATTACAAAAAATCTTTGAGTCTCTTTTCAATCTGTAGTCTCCTATTATTTCTAACATTTAGCAGTTGCAAAAATTCTAATTCAATACATTCTGGCCAAAATGATTTTGTGCAAATTTTTAACGGTAAGAATTTAGATGGTTGGAAGGGGGATCCAAACTATTGGAGAGTGGAAAACGGAACCTTAGTTGGGGAGGTTACTCCGGAGACGCTTCTGGATCGAAATTCTTTTATTATCTGGCAAGGAGATATGCCATCAGATTTTGAGCTGAAAGTAGAATACAGAGTTACCAAAAATGGTAATAGCGGGATCAATTATCGCAGTGAAAAGGTGGAAGGAGTACCTTACGCCTTGAAAGGATATCAGGCAGATTTAGATGGTGCAAATCATTACACCGGAATGAATTATGAAGAACGCAAAAGAACTATTTTAGCCTTGCCAGGACAAAAAGTATTGTTAAAACCAGTTGATAAAAATATACAGACTTATATTCAAAACAATCGATGGACAGAATCAATTGAATTAGGATCACTAGGAAACCTTGATTCGTTAAAGGCCAATATAAAAAACGAAGATTGGAATAAATATCATTTAGTTGTTAAAGGCAATCGGATGCAACATTATATTAATGGTGTTTTAATGAGTGATGTAACAGATGAGGATACAATCAATAGAAGGTTTGATGGTCTATTGGGAGTACAAGTACATGTGGGGCCTCCAATGAAAATAGAATATCGCAATTTTATGCTAAGAAAGCTGAATTAACTAACGGATTCTTTGGATCCAAAAGCTATAGTATTCTCCGATAAGAGTATAAGCTACTTTATATTGAAAATTACGTGGAAACTGATATATCTGAGAAATCAACTAAACAAATAACCATTGTAATGCTGAAATGGGTACACATTGCAATCAGCAATGCCAAAAGGAATTTCGTTGGCACCTATCACAAAATTAAGAAAAAACACCTGCAATTATACCTCAATGAGTTTGTCTACAAGTATAATAAGTATAATAGGAGGTATTTTGGGGACAAATTATTTGAGAGGCTAGTAATCGCGATCATTACAGCAAGTGGACGCTAACCAAATACACAATAAATTTAATAATAATAACTTGATTGTATTCGTACAAAAAGAATGTATGCACTTTTGGGTTTAATTCAGAGCTTATGTATAATTGGAATTATGCCATAAAATTTATTGGATTATTCTATCTAATATTTTTAATGAATTCTTGTAACCAGGAAGAAGAAAAAGAAATGACTTCTTCTAACCAGGAAGAAGAAAAAGAAAAGCCGGAAGAGAATAGATTTACCAAAGTTATTTTAGCCGCAGAGAATATTGATGAACCTATGCAATTAGAGATTTTGGAGGATGGACGAGTGCTGATTGTAGAGCGAAAAGGGAAAATAAAAGTTTTTGATCCAAAAACTAAGGAGTTAAATATAATAGCAGATATTCCTGTGAGCATAGGGTATTATAGTAATACGGGGGAGGTTTTGCAACCTACTGGAGAAGACGGCATGCAGGGGGTGGTCTTGGATCCGAATTTTGTTAAAAATCATTGGATATACTTATATTATTCACCTGAAGGGGGCGATCCAAGGAGTATTTTAACCCGCTATGAATGGCAAGGTTCCACCTTAGATATTAATTCTAAAAAAATGCTGTTTGAAATACCTAATCAGCGCGAATCCTGTTGCCATCTCGGGGGCGGTATGCTATTTGATGCTGATGGAAATTTATACCTTTCCACCGGGGATAATACCCCCAATGATCCGATAGGTTATTCTCCTCTTGATGAACGTTCTGGAAGAAACAGGTACGATTCTCAGAGAACATCATCAAATACTAACGATCTACGAGGTAAAATTCTCCGGATCCACCCGGAACCTGATGGTACATATTCAATTCCCGAAGGCAATCTTTTTCCCCAGGGTACTCCAAAAACCAAACCCGAAATTTATACTATGGGAAACAGAAATCCATGGCGGCTAAGTATTGATAGCAAAACCGGCTGGTTATATTGGGGAGAAGTTGGACCTAGCGGTACTACCGATTCAATTGGATTAGGTCCACGATCCTATGATGAGTTTAATCAGGCGCGAAAAGCAGGAAATTTTGGTTGGCCCTATTTCTCCGCTAATAATAAGCCGTATTGGGAATTCGACTATACTACAAACAAATCTGGAGAAAAATTTGATTCTGCTCACCCTGTCAATAACTCGCCGAATAATACCGGTTTATTTAATCTCCCTCCTGCACAACCTGCTTTAATATGGTATCCCCAATCACAAGCAGTTGATTTTCCGTTATTGGGAAGTGGTAGCAATAGTGCTGTCGGGGGGCCTATTTATCATTTAACTGATTTTGAAAATCCCAAGCGTCCTTTTCCCCCCTATTATGAAGGCAAATGGTTTATCACTGATTGGACACGTGGTTGGATAATGGCCGTTTCTTTAGATCGCAATGGTGAATTTAAATCAATGGAGCAGTTCCTTCCCGAAATGGAACTATCAGGGCCTATAGATATGGAATTTGGTCCAGATGGGGATCTATATATACTTGAATATGGCCGCAGCCCTTATAAACGTAACCTAGAGGCACAACTAATAAGAATCGAATACAATGCTGGTAATCGTAAACCTATTGCTGAGATTTCCGCTGATAAAAAAGCAGGGGCTCTACCACTAAATGTTAAATTTTCTTCTACTGGCACTAAGGATTACGATAATGACCCATTGACATATGAATGGAAAATAACTTCCATAGATAAAGCACCAAAGACTTTTTCCGAAGCTAATCCGCGGATGAATTTTCATGAACCTGGAAAATATTTGGTGACGCTAATCGTTAGTGATTCTAATGGTTTAAAAGACAGTACAGCAATAGAAATAAATGCAGGTAATGATCCACCACAAGTGAAATTTGAATTAGATGGCGCTAATACAAGTTTCTTTTTTCCAGGTAAAACAATAGATTATACAGTAAAGGTTCGGGATAAAGAAGATGGAACCTTGGCTGACCAACAAATACCTTCTTCTAAAGTTGGTGTAAGTATAGATTACTTTTCTGGAGATAATGATTTTCAAAATATTAACCAAAGTTTAAAAAACACTGATGCGCTAGTTCCCTTACCGTCCATTTTAGCTAATCAAGTGATTAGAGGAAGTGATTGCCGATCATGTCATGCAGTAAGTGAAAAATTAATTGGTCCTTCTTTTAATCAAGTAGCACTACGTTATAAAGACAATATTGAAGCAATGAATTTATTATCAGAAAAGATAATTAAGGGTGGTAAAGGTAATTGGGAAGCAGAACTGGCTATGCCTCCTCATCCCGAGATAACCGAAAAGCAAGCCAATGCCACAGCAGAATACATTTTAAACTTAAATAAATCAGGTTCATTAAAATCCTTACCTGTTAAAGGCACTTATATAACCAAAATTCCAGAAGATGAAGAAAATGAAACTCCCTCATTTTTTGATGTTTTATTTTCTGAAAGGTTCATATTCAGAGCTTCATATACTGATAACGGTACAGAAGTAGCTCCTCAACAATCATCAATAGATATAGTTGTTTTACGCAATCCGATTATAAATACATCAGAAGCGGACATTTTTGAAGGAATAGAACTTAATCATGCTATTAATACGAGCAGGTCCACTATAATACCAAAATATCCAGATTCATACATTGGCCTTAAAAACATCGATTTAACCGGGATTAAGTCGATCCAATTTTCAGGTTCAGCAGTTCCAGGGGTAAGGAGCAAATTTGGGGGGACAATTGAAATAAGAGTAGATTCTCCCACGGGTACTTTAATTGGAGAAACTACTAATATATTGCTCGAAGGAAAGGAAAAGGAAAGTCCATTAGCGAAAGCTGTCATTGAGGAAACAAACGGTGTGCATGATGTTTATTTTATATTTACTGCCAAAACAACCATAAGTAAGCCAAGTCAAATGCAAATAAGAAATTTGGAATTTATTGATGGTAATGCCGAAGACAATGAAGCGAAATGATTATATCTTACTATCATCAGCAATAAATATTAATGTTTAATTCCATATTTGTAACTTCAAAAAAAAAAGTATCTAACTACCAAATGAACTATATAGAAAATAGGCAAAACAGAATTCATTAATAGATTATGGCCAAGGAGATTACAGTAGAAACAATGGTTTCGATAGGGATTTGAGGAACCATCTTTGAAAGAAGCATCTAATTTTAGAAATTTGAGATTCTTCTGGGCCTTTTCCCTGGACTAAGAGTTATAATAGGAGGATTTTGCCCTAAAATTCAGAAGAAGATTATTTTCCATACTTGATTAAAACAAGACAGAAGAGGTTTTTTTCAAAAGGAAAGCTGCTGATTTATCGCAATAGAAGAAGGTCTCAATTATAAAAAAAATGTGGTATCCGATCTTCTCCGTAAATTATTAACTTAGTGGGATGAATTACCAGGCAGATCAAATGGAATTTGAAGAGATGTTTAGGACTGAACAGGATTGCATTGACTACCTGGTCTTAGCACGATGGCCACATGGTTTTGAATGCCCTGTATGTGGTTCAATTGGATCGTGGAAAAAAGATTAAACGATGATTTGAGTGTATTGATTGCTATACAGAAACTACAGTAATTAATGGAACAATATTTCATAAATCGACCAAACCCTTATTGATTTGGTTTCGGTAAATTTGGTGGATGGTTGCCCAAAAGAATGGGGTAAGCGCAAAAGGGTTGCAAAAAATTCTTGGTTTGGGTAGCTACCAGACGGCATGGGCATGGCTTCATAAGTTTAGGAGACTTATCGTTTTAAGCGGTAGAAGCAAACTGCAAGGGATTATTGAAGTTGATGAGGTATTGGTTGGCGGCAAGGCTTCTGGTAAAAGGGGACGTGGAGCCGAAGGAAAAAGTTTGATTGCTGTAGCCGTTGAGATAAAAGGAAAAAAAACAGGGCGAGTAAGATTGGCAAAAATTCCAGATGCCTCAAGCGATAGTTTGAAAACCTTCATTGAAGATAATATAGAACCATCTTCAACTATTATTACCGACGGTTGGCCAAGCTATAATGAATTAAGTACAAAAGGCTACAAGCATAAAGTACAAATGCTTAAGGTAAGTGATGTTGAGGAAGATGTCATGCCAAACGTTCACAGAATAGCATCGTTATTAAAAAGATGGTTGCTTGGCACACATCAGAGCTTTGTGAATAAAAATAAACTGGACTACTATCTTGATGAATATGTATTTCGATATAATAGGCGAACATTAACAAGTAGAGGGCTTTTGTTCTTGAGATTAATTGAACAGGGAGTTAAAACGCCCCCAATTTCATATGAAAAAATCATCAATCAAAATCACGGGTAATGATTGGATACCCCATTATATGAAAAATAACATTGGAGTTTTATTTCTAATTGTTGGTGTTTTGATCACGGGATTATTTGCATTTCAGGTTACTCTATCAAAATCAACACCACTTACTATTAAAAAAGATTCCCATATTGTTTTAATGGGTAATAATCTAGGATCCAGGATGATGAACTATGGCCATTTTGAGACAGAAATGCACCTGCGCTATCCGGACAACCAGCTGTTCATACGTAATATGAGCGACGGTGGAAACACTCCTGGTTTCAGAGCTCATTCTGCCCGTAATTCGCCATGGGCATTTCCCGGAGCTGAAGATTTTTATAAGGATACCGAATTAGCCATTGAGTCGGGAAGCGAAGGTCATTTTCCATATCCTGACGAGTGGCTCACGCGGCTCAAGGCGGATATAATTATTGCGTTTTTTGGTTATAATGAATCTTTTCGGGGAGAAAGCGGTATTGAAAATTACAAAAAAGAGCTTGATGCTTTTATCAAACATACCCTAAGTCAAAAGTATAATGGAGCGTCGGCACCCCAACTGGCTATCGTTTCTCCGATTGCTTTTGAGGATCTGTCGGAGAAATATGATTTTCCGGATGGGAAAGAGGAAAACAAAAACCTTGAACTTTATGCAGAGGCCATGGAGGAAGTTGCGGCCAGTAACA
>Ga0307487_1001410_pt1 | contig 16946 bp, 12 predicted proteins | sample CBIW12metaG_FD_203665 | JGI IMG/M metagenome (GOLD analysis project Ga0307487, IMG submission 203665) | Sea-ice brine microbial communities from Beaufort Sea near Barrow, Alaska, United States - CBIW 1.2 | ecosystem: Environmental > Aquatic > Marine > Coastal | place: USA: Alaska | collected... | reverse complement strand
CCGCCCAGACCAGATCCCACAGCGCCTGCACCAATTCGCGATCGTCCTGGCTGCCCACAGCATCGGCGAGCTGACGGAAGAAGTAGGCGCCGCCACTGCCCAGGATCGTCAGGATCTCCTGTTGCAGCCGCGTGGTCTCGAGGTCGATGGGCAGCGGCAGGGTGAGCTGGGCGGTTTCGGCGAGGTGCAGGCTGACCCAGCCGTCATTGCCGGCGAGCGTTCCGGCGCCGGCCCAGAGCACCTCCCCCGCGTTGGTGAGCTCGTCAAGCATGCCCGGCCGGTAGTCGCTGACGCGGGTCGGCAGAATGAGCGTCTCCCAGGCAGATGCCGGGATGCGCGCACCCTCAAGCTGTTCCACAACGGATGCAACGGCGTCGATTCCGCGCAGCTTGCCGCCCACGTGTTGCCAGGCCGGCAGAAACCGGGCGATGGCGCGCTGGTCGACCGGCTCGACCTCGTGGCGAAGCGCCGCGAGGGACCGGCGGCGAAGACGGCGCAGCACCTCGGCGTCGCACCACTCCAGGCCGGTGCCGTTCGGGCGGAATTCGCCGGCCACGATGCGTCGGGCGTCGGAGAGCCTGCCCAGGGCGATCTGCACGACGGCCGCGCCGAGTCCGAAGCGGTCGGCGACGGCCTGCGTGGTGAAGGGTCCGTGCGAGCGGGCGTAACGGCTCACCAGGTCACCGAGCGGGTCAGCCACGGATTCGGCGAACGCGGCGGGAACGCCGAGCGGGAGGGGAACACCGAGGGCGTCGCGCAATCGGCTGGCGTCTTCGACGCCGGCCCAACGGTCGTCGCCACCGACACTGACGCGGATGGCACGGCGGGCGTCGACCAGGGCGACCAGGGCTTGCTCGGCGTGGAGTGACCCCGGCCCGGCCGGCGAGGATTCCGGGTCGGGGGCGAGCATCCGTTCGGCGACTTCGCTCGTGCTGAGCGGGCCGAGGGTGCGCAGCAGATCGGCCACACCCTCAACATCTCTGGCGCGGTAGTCGGGGGCGAGCCGCTGCAGCTCCCGGTCGGTCTGGTCGATGACGGTCGGGTCGAGTAGCTCCCGCAGCTCGACCCGACCGAGAAGTTCGGCCAGCAGGCTCGAGTCGATCGCGAGGGCGGTGGCACGGCGCTCGGCGAGCGGGGTGTCGCCCTCGTACATAAACGCAGCCACGTAGCCGAACAGCAACGTGCTCGCGAACGGGCTGGCCGTCTCGGTCATGGTCTCGACCAGGCGTACTTCACGGGAGGCGATCTGCCGGGCCAGGGTGGTCAGGGCTGAAAGATCGTAAACGTCTTGCAAGCATTCGCGGAGAGTCTCCAGGATGATCGGAAAGGTGGGAAAAGTTTGAGCCACGTCGAGCAGCTGCGCGGCCTTTTGCCGTTGTTGCCAGAGCGGCGAACGGGCACCGGGCTTATACCGCGGCAACAGCAGCGCCCGCGCGGCACACTCGCGAAAGCGGGAGGCGAACAGGGCGGAGCCGCCGACCTCATCGGTCACGAGCTGCTCCAGCTCATCGGGGTCGAACACGAACAATTCGCTGCCGGGCGGTTCGGTTTCGGTGTCGGGAATGCGCACCACGATGCCGTCATCACTGGCCACACAGGAGCCGTCGATTCCGTAGCGTTCCCGCACCCGGGCGCCGACCGCGAGAGCCCACGGTGCGTGTACAGGGGTACCGAACGGGGAGTGCAGCACGACCCGCCAGTCCCCCAGCTCATCGCGGAACCGTTCAACCACAAGGGTACGGTCGGTCGGGAGATGGCCCGTAGCGGCGCGCTGCTCGTCCAGGAATGCCAGCAGGTTGCTGATGGCACGTTGATCGAGGCCGCCCACAGCGCAGCGAACCTGCGCCTCTGCGGGCGGCAAGCTGCCGACCTCGCGAACGAAGGCGCCGATGGCCTGACCGAGTTCGGCCGGGCGGCCGAGGCCGTCTCCCTTCCAGAACGGCAGCCGACCGGGCTGCCCGAAGGCGGGTACAACCAGCACCCGGTCATGAGTGATTTCTTGAATGCGCCAACTCGTGGTGCCGAGCGCGAAGACGTCACCCACGCGCGACTCGTAGACCATCTCTTCGTCGAGCTCACCGACCCGTTTTCCGGTGACCTGTTCACCGCCGACCATGAAGACACCGAACAATCCGCGATCGGGAATGGTGCCGCCGCTGGTGACGGCCAGTCGCTGGGCTCCGGGGCGACCGGTGAGGGTACCGGCAGCGCGATCCCAGACGATGCGCGGGCGCAACTCGGCGAACTGGTCGGACGGGTAACGCCCGGCAAGCAGGTCGAGCGTCGCCTCATAGGCCGAGCGGGGCAGGGTCGCAAACGGGGCGCTGCGCCGCACCGTATCAAACCAGGTTTCCACGTCAATCGGCTCGAGGGCACAGGCAGCGACGGTCTGTTGGGCCAGAATATCGAGCGGATTGGCGGGTACGCGCAACGACTCGATGGCTCCGGTCACCATGCGCTCGGCGGCGACCGCGGCGTGGATGAGGTCGGCGCGATGCTTGGGGTAAATCACTCCGCGGCTCACCTCACCGACCTGGTGCCCGGCCCGGCCGAGCCTCTGCAACCCGCTGGAGACGGATGGCGGCGACTCCACCTGCACCACGAGATCGACAGCGCCCATGTCGATGCCCAGTTCGAGGCTCGACGTGGCCACGACGCAGCGCAGCCGCCCCGACTTCAGGTCGTCTTCGATGAGCGCCCGCTGCTCTTTGCTGACCGAACCGTGATGCGCGCGAGCCAATAGCGGCTCGGCGCCGTCGGTCTGCCCGCTGGCGCCCATGAGCTGCGCCGGCGGCGGCACCGTCGCGAGGGCACCGACCGCGCCGCGCGCACCCGTGCTTTCCGGCATGCCGGCTGAGCCCTCGTCCCAGGCCATACGTTCGGCATAGATTTCGTTGAACCGGGCGGTGAGCCGTTCGGTGAGCCGCCGGGAATTGGCGAACACAATGCTCGAAGAGTGCGCGAGCACCTCGTCGACGATCGCCTCCTCAACGTGGGGCCAGATCGATCCGGTCTGTGAGGCCGCAGCCGACGTGGCGCCCTCCCGCTGCGGCACCGGCCCGAGGTCGCTCATGTCGTCGACCGGAACGACCACCCGCAGATCGAAGAGTTTCAACGCGGGTGGCGCCACGATGCGCACGGGGGCTGCCCCGCCGAGAAAGCGAGCCACCTCGCTCTGTGGGCGCACGGTGGCGGAAAGTCCGATTCGTTGGGCCGGACGACTGAGCAGGGCGTCGAGTCGTTCGAGGGACACGGCCAGATGTGCGCCACGCTTGCTCGCGGCGACCGCGTGCACCTCATCGATAATCACCGTCTGCACGCCGTGCAGCGAGTCGCGGGCGGCCGAGGTCAGCATGAGAAACAGCGATTCCGGCGTCGTGATGAGTATGTCCGGTGGCGACGTCACCAGTCGGCGCCGGTCAGCGGCCGGGGTATCGCCGGAACGCACGCCGACCGTGACTCGGGGTGGCTCAAGGCCGAGGCGCTCGGCTGCCCGGCCGATCCCCACGAGAGGAGCGGTGAGGTTGCGCTCCACGTCGACGCCGAGCGCCTTGAGCGGAGAGATATAGAGCAGGCGGGTGCTGGGTGCGGCCACAGCGATCGTTTCGGTGGCCAGCCGGTCGATGGCCCACAAGAACGCCGCGAGGGTCTTGCCGGATCCGGTCGGGGCCACGACGAGGGCATTCGAACCCAGCGAAATGGCGTTCCACGCGCCGAGCTGCGCTGGCGTGGGAGCCGTGAATGCCTCGGTGAACCAGGCCCGTGTCGCCGGGGAGAATCGATCGAGAACGTCGGTCATACCGTCATTCTGCCCCGAACCACCGACACGCGGTTGCCGGGTCCGTCGCTCGGGCTACGCCGAGGCGATCAGCTTCACCTGGAGCGAATCGACGCCGGTCGTGATGACCTCAGTCTCCGACCATCGGGTGCCGAGTCGGCTCAGAATGGCGTCGAGGTCCAGTTGGGTGAGTCCGTCGACCAACTCAAGTTGCACCACCAGTTCGGGCCCGGCGAGCCGTCCCAGCGGGTCGCCGGCGGAGAGTTGAACGGTCAGCACCGAGAGCTCCGTCGCAATCGACGCAGTGAAGGCATCCGCGACGTGGCGACTGGCATAACTCGGTGTCCAGGGCAGCGACTGGGCAATCGCCCACAGCGCCGGCCGCCGGATGACGAATTCACTGGGTGAGGTCGGGTCCAGTACGACGAGATCGGTGTCTTCCTGTGCGGCCGCGAGAGCGACCCGTACGGCATCCGCTGGAACGGGTCGGGCGAGGGGGTTCCATGCCGTCATGGCAGCGGTCGAGGAGAAGGCGGGGAGCACCGTTCGGCCGTCGGGGCCGGCCACGGTGATGATCGACAATTCCTGGGTTTTGTCGATCGTCTGGCCGCGGTCGTTCAGGGCGGCCTCGCCGAGCCTGGTTACCAGCGGAATGAGCAGGCGGGAACCGCGAATGGCGTCGATGACGCTTTCTTCGCCGGCCTCGCGGGCCTGAAACCGGGCGAGCGCTTCGGTGAGCTCGGCGGGAGCGGCACCGTCATCACCGGCGTCGAGAGTGGCAGCGAATTCTCGGCCGGCCCACGGCTGACCGGCTGAATCCGTGGTGTTGGCCGGCTCGTTCGAATTCTCGGGCTGGACTGACGACGCAGCGGCGTTCGGTCGACCCGAGGGATCGCCCGTGGAACCGAGATTACGCGCCTTCGTCATTAGGCCCCCGAAACGTCCAGCGCCTCGGCCAGGGTGAACGCGCCGGCATAGAGCGCTTTTCCAACGATGGCGCCTTCCAGCCCGAGCGGCACGAGCGCGCGCAACGCTTCGATGTCGTCCAGGCTGGAGATGCCACCGGAAGCGATGACCGGCTTGCGAGTGCTGTCGAGCACCTGGCGGAGCAGGTCGATGTTCGGACCCTGCAGGGTGCCGTCCTTGGTGACGTCGGTCACCACATAGCGGGCACACCCCGCAGTTTCCAAGCGTTCAAGCACTTGCCAGAGGTCCCCGCCATCCTTGGTCCAGCCGCGTGCAGCGAGCGTCGTCCCGCGTACATCGAGGCCCACAGCAACGGCCTCGCCGTATTGCGCGATCACGCTGGCCGCCCACTCCGGGTTTTCCAGAGCCGCGGTGCCGAGGTTGATGCGTTTGACGCCGGTGGTCAGTGCCGCCTCAAGTGATTCGTCATCGCGGATGCCGCCGGAGAGTTCAATATTGATCCCTTTGACCTGGCGGATGACCTTCTTGATCACGCCGGTGTTGGTGCCTCGGCCGAATGCCGCGTCGAGGTCGACGAGGTGAATCCACTCGGCACCCTGTCGGGCCCAGTCGGCTGCAGCGTCGACGGGGTCACCGTAGTTCGTTTCCGTGCCGGCCTCTCCCTGGGTCAGGCGAACAGCTTTACCGCCGGCCACATCGACGGCGGGAAGGAGGACGAGCCTCGGTGTCTTGTTGAACTCGCTCATTGGTGTCCTTGATTGGTGCGATCGCGCGCTGCGACCGATTTCGTGGAAGGCGCCGGTAACGGTGCCGATAATCGGGTTGGAGTGGAGATTGTGAAGTCTAGGCGCGCTGCGCTATTGGCGCAGTGTTCCGATCCAGTTCTTCAATAATTGGATTCCCGCCGCACCCGATTTTTCCGGGTGGAACTGGGTGGCGCTGAGGGGACCGTTCTCGATCGCCGCCAGAAACGGAGCTCCGTGTTCGGCCCACGTCAGCCGGGGTTCCGGAAACGGCGGCATGACTTCCAGCGTCCACGACTGAGCGGCATAAGAATGCACAAAGTAGAACCGTTCCTCTTCGATTCCTCGAAAAAGTTCGGAGTCCGGAGCGCTCGTGACGGTGTTCCAGCCCATGTGCGGCAGGATCTCTGCCGGGAGTTCGGTAACCGTTCCTGGCCATTCGCCGATCCCCTCGGTATCGAGGCCGCGTTCGACGCCGTGTTCAAACATCACTTGCATGCCCACGCAGATCCCCAGCACCGGGCGGTCCCCGGCCAGTCGACGATCGACGATCTCGTCACCGCGCACGGCCTGAAGAGCTTTCATCACGGCGCTGAACGCACCGACTCCGGGCACCACGAGCCCGTCGGCCTCGAGGGCGACCGTGCGGTCGCTCGTCAAGGTGACCTCAGCACCAGCCAATTCGAGCGCCTTGACCGCGGAGTGCACGTTGCCGGTTCCGTAATCGAAGACCACAACCCGACTCACAGTGCTCCCTTGGTCGACGGGATACCCTGCACGAGCGGGTCGAGTGACTTGGCGAGCCGGAATGCGCGAGCGAAGGCCTTGAACTCGGCTTCGGCGATGTGGTGCGGATCACGGCCGCCCAGAACGGTGACGTGCACGGTCAACCCGGCATGAAAGGTGATTGCTTCAAAGACGTGGCGCACCATGGAGCCGGTGAAGTGCCCGCCGATGAGGTGAAATTCGAAGCCGGCCGGCTCGCCGGTGTGCACCAGGTAGGGGCGACCGGAGATATCGACAACGGCCTGGGCAAGGGCCTCGTCGAGCGGTACCACGGCGTCGCCGTAGCGGGAGATGCCTGATTTGTCTCCGAGTGCCTGACGAATAGCCTGGCCAAGCACGATTCCCACGTCTTCGACCGTGTGGTGCACGTCGATTTCAATATCGCCGGAGGCGCGCACGGTGAGGTCGGTCAGGGAGTGTTTGGCGAATGCCGTGAGCAGGTGGTCGTAGAACGGTACGGAGGTCTGGATGTTGCTGATGCCCGTGCCGTCAAGGTTGACCGAGAGGTCGATGCTGGATTCACTCGTCTCCCGTTGCAGGTGTGCGACGCGGGGCGCGGAAATGCCAACAGTTGAACTCATGTTCCTAGCTTATTCGGCTTGAGCCGACTCGGCTTGACCGAGCCGATCCGTTCGTCCGAGACGGGCCAGGGCATCGAGAAAGACAGAGGTCTCTTCCTCGGTTCCAGCCGTCACCCGCAAGTGGCCGGGAATGCCGACATCGCGAATCAGGATTCCCTCAGCGAGCAGCGCCTCGAAGGTCGCGTGTGGGTCGGCCACTCCCCCGAACAATACGAAATTGCTCCAGCTTCGGTGCGGGGCATAGCCCAGGCTGCCCAGTCCGACCACGAGCCGGTCGCGCTGAGTGCGAATGTCGTCGACCATGGCGAGCATCTCAGCGCTGTGCGCCAGTGCCGCGTTTGCGGCGGCTTGGGTCAAAGCGGACAGGTGGTACGGGAGACGAACCAGTCGCAGGGCATCCGTTACCGCCGGATCCGCGGCCAGGTAGCCTACCCGGGCACCGGCGAAGGCGAAGGCCTTGCTCATCGTGCGCGAGACCAGCAAGCGTTCCCTTCCGGGTAAGAGGGTGAGCGCGCTCGGCGTGCCCAGGGGGGCGAACTCAGCGTAGGCCTCGTCAACGACGACGATGCCGTCCGTCGCGTCGTAGGCTGCGGCAATGGTGTCGAGCGAGAGCGGAGTGCCGGTGGGGTTGTTCGGCGAGCAGAGGAAAACTATATCGGGGTTGGTGCGGGTGATCTCGCTCGCGGCGGTGTCCGGGGAGAGCTCATAGTCGGCGTCGCGGTTGCCCGACACCCACGTGGTGTCGGTTCCCGAGGCGAGAATCGAATACATGGAATAGGTCGGAGTAAAGCCGAGCACGCTGCGTCCTGGTCCGCCGAAAGCTTGCAGGACCTGCTGGAGGACTTCGTTGGAGCCGTTGGCCGCCCAGATATTATCGGCGGTCAGTCCCTCGCCCAGATAGTGGGCCAGGGCCTCGCGCAGGGCGGTGAATTCGCGGTCGGGATACCGATTGACCGAGCGGATGGCCTCGGCCAGGCCTGCGACAATGTCGCGCGCGACCGCTTCGGTAATGGGATGCGTGTTCTCGTTGACGTTCAATGCCACCGGCACGTGCAGTTGGGGTGCACCGTACGGTTTCAGGCCTTGCAGGTTGGTGCGGAGAGGAAGATCTTCGAGACTGGTCACACTCTCCATGCTACGACCCCGTGCAGCTGCCCGTGTTGCCCCGCGGCCGGTGCCCTCCTGCGGCCGGTGCTGGCCTGCCGGCCCGCGCGTACCCGCGCGTAATACGCGGTCGATGCGTCAGGAGCCTGCGGGGAGTTCCAGGCGCTGGCCGGGCTGCAGGGTTTCAACCGCCAGGGCATTGAGCTTTTTGATATCGGCGATCACGTCTCGCGGGTCGGCGGACGGAGCGAATTCCTCGGCGAGGTCCCACAGGGTCTGGCCGGGTTCGACGGTAATGATGCGGGAGGAACCCGCTTCGGTCGGCGAGTACGCCAGGGTTGCGACAAGGCCGGATTCGGTCGTATACGACATGAGATCCATTCCCGGAGCAGAATCCGCAGCCCCGGCTACTCCTCCGTTGACGGACAGGGCGATGGCGCCGAGCACGAGCGGAACGGCGGCGAGGGTCGTGAGAACGACTCGGCCGCGACGGGTGAGTCGAAGGCGGGTGACGGGGACTGCGGCCGCGAGGGGTGCTGCACAAGCGGGCGATGCGTTTGAGATTGCTGTGATCATGTCAAACCTCCAAGGTTGGCGGGCTGCAAGCCTCGTATTCGGCCCTCGGCCGGGAGGACCGAATACGAAACTATGTTCCGAATATAACTTCGAACAATCGAACATGCAAGGGTTTTCTGATCTGCGCCCGGAATTTCGCGCAACACACTCGAATAAGTGTTTGTTTCAGGGCCGAGAACTGGATAAACTTTCGATAGGTCAATTGCTTGATTTACACTCAACCAGACACCACCGACATTCCCGCGGAGCGTCCCTCCAGACCGTGCGGGACCGACTCAAGGAGCGCTCATTGTGACCCAAAACACCAGTGGCACCCGCGACAAAGGCGGCACTCGGCGCCGCAAGAGTTTGAGCCAACGCCAGCTCGCAATCCTCGATGTGATTCAGCGGTCGGTGAGCTCGCGCGGCTACCCGCCGAGCATGCGTGAGATCGGCGATGCGGTTGGCCTGGCCTCGCTGTCGAGCGTGACCCACCAGCTGAACCAGCTCGAGCTCAGCGGATATTTGCGTCGCGACCCGAATCGTCCCCGGGCCCTCGAAGTGCTCATTGAGGTTCAGCGCGCCCCCGAGGACGTCAGCACCGGCGACCAGGACACCTATCACCCAGGTGCACAGGTCGGTGATGCGGCGATGGTTCCCCTCGTCGGTCGCATTGCCGCGGGCATCCCGATCACGGCCGACCAGCAAATCGATGAGATCTTCCCGCTCCCCCGTCAGCTGGTGGGCCAGGGAGAGCTGTTCATGCTCAAGGTCGTCGGTGAATCGATGATCGACGCGGCAATCTGCGACGGCGACTGGGTCGTTGTTCGTCAGCAGAAGACCGCTGAGAACGGCGAGATCGTCGCGGCCATGCTCGACAATGAGGCCACAGTGAAGGTCTTGCGCAAACGTGATGGCCATACCTGGCTCCTGCCACGCAACAGCAACTTCGAACCGATCGTCGGCGACTTTGCCGATATCCTCGGCAAAGTCGTCGCGGTGCTGCGCTCCGTCTAGCTCTTGGCAGTTCACGCATCAGCAGACAGACGAGGGGCCCGACCACCAACCGATGATCGGGCCCAAAGCCGCTGTGCTGGTGCTGGTGCCGGCCGTTAGCTGTACTGAGCCGACAGGGTGGTGGCGCCGCGCCGTTCACGCACCACCCGAGTCGCAGCGAGCATGTTGTGCAGGGACTGCACGGTCTCGTCGTAGCCGCGTGTCTTCAGCCCACAATCCGGGTTCACCCAGACCTGGCGTTCGGGAATGGATTCCAGGGCGGTGTCGAGCAAGGCCGTCAGCTCGTCGACGCTCGGCACCCGCGGCGAGTGGATGTCATAAATGCCCGCACCGATACCGTGGTCGAACCCGCCGGCTTCGATTTCCCGCACCACCTCCATGCGCGACCGGGCCGCTTCAATGCTCGTCACGTCGGCATCGAGGTTGCGAATGGCCTCAATGACGACGCCGAATTCCGAGTAGCACAGGTGTGTGTGAATCTGGGTCGCATCCGCTACCCCGGCCGTGGCGAGCCGGAACGACCCGACGGACCAGTCCAGATAGTCGGCATGATCCTTCTTTTTCAGCGGCAACAGTTCTCGCAGTGCCGGCTCGTCAACCTGCACGATCTTGATGCCCGCGGCCTCAAGGTCGCCGATTTCATCGCGCAGGGCGAGGGACACCTGGCGCGCTGTTTCTCCGAGCGGCTGATCATCACGCACGAACGACCACGCCAGAATCGTCACCGGACCGGTGAGCATTCCCTTGACCGGCTTGGCCGTGAGGCTTTGGGTGTACACCGACCAGTCCACCGTGATCGGTGCCGGGCGCGACACGTCACCCCACAGAATGGATGGCCGCGTGCAGCGGCTGCCATAGGACTGAACCCACCCGTTTTCGGTCACGGCGAACCCGTCGAGGTGCTCCGCGAAATACTGCACCATGTCGTTGCGTTCGGGTTCTCCATGCACGAGCACGTCAAGTCCGATCTCTTCCTGCACCTCCACGACGCGCCCGATTTCGGCGCGCATCAGGTCCCGGTAGTCATCGGCCGACAGGTTTCCCTTGAGGAATTGAGCACGCGCCCGGCGAATATCGGCGGTCTGCGGGAACGAACCGATCGTGGTCGTTGGCAAGGGTGGCAGTTGCAGCGCCGCGTCCTGGGCACTCTGGCGTTCTGCGTAGTCGCCCCGGCTGAAATCGGCGTCAGTCAGTGCGGCTGTGCGGGCACGCACGGATGTGTCTCGCACCCCCGGGGCGTTGTGCCGCGCCGTCAAGGCGACGTCGGCCTCGGCCAGCGGCGCCGCAATGGCGGTGCGTCCGGCGGTGAGGCCGAGCGCGAGGGTCGCAACCTGGCCGACTTTCTGATCCGCGAAAGCGAGCCAGCTGGTCAGCGAATCCGATAGCGAGGTCTCATCGAGCACGTCGTGCGGCACGTGCAGCAGGGAGGTCGAGGTGGAGACGGCCACGGAGTCGGACAGCGCGCGCACGGCCTCGACAGTGTCGAAGGCGCCGGCCAGGTCACCCCGCCAGATGTTATGGCCGTCTATCGCTCCGGCGACGAGGGTCTTGCCGTCCAGTCCGGGGACTGTTTGCGGCAGCGTACCCCGCACGAGGTCGAGGCCGATCGCCTCTACTGCGGTGGCGGTCAGAACCGGCAGGGCGTCGTCGAGGCTGCCGTAGGGCGCCGCAATGAACAGGCTCGGCCGGCCGGTCAGTCGTCCGAGACTGCCGTAAGCGGAGGCGACGGCGGCCAGAGTCTCGGCGCGCGGCACGTCAGTCGTCTCGCTGACCAGACCCGGCTCGTCGAGCTGCACCCACTCGGCGCCGGCATCCGCGAGCCTGGTCAGCAGGGCGGCGTAGACGGGAAGAAGATCATCGAGGCGCGATAGCGGTGAGAATCCGGCCGGGGCCTCGTCGCTCGGCTTGCTGAGCAGCAGAAAGGTGACCGGTCCGACGATGACCGGTCGGGTCAGGAACCCGGCCTCTTTCGCCTCGACAAACTCGCGCACGATGCGATCGCCGGCTAGCGAGAACGCGGTTTCCGGGCCGATCTCGGGCACGAGGTAGTGGTAGTTGGTGTCAAACCACTTGGTCATCTCCAGCGGCAGGTTGTCGCCCTCACCGCGCGCCAGGGTGAAGTACCCGGCCAGGTCGAGGGTTCCGTCGGCGGCGACGAGGGAGGCGAACCGGGAGGGAATCGCGCCGACGGCGACGATGGTGTCGAGCACCTGGTCGTAGTAGGAGAACGACTCCGGGATCGACGAGTCGGTGCGGCCCAGGCCGAGGTCGACGAGTCGGTCGCGGGTGGCATGACGCAGTCCGGCAGCCACATTTTCCAGGGCGGTGGCGTCGATCGTTCCTGACCAGAAGGCTTCGACGGCCTTCTTCAGTTCCCGCCGCCGTCCGATGCGCGGGTAGCCGAGGATGGTGCCGGTGGGAAAGGTGCGGGATGCGGGCGAAATGGGCATGATGATTCCTTCACTGAAGCATTGGTGGCTAAACGGTGGGAGAGAACGTGATGGGGTGGGCCGCGTGTGGCCTAGGGCATGGAAGCGGGCACCGGCAGCGCCCCACACCCCTCGAGAACCTTGAGCACGGTGTCGTGCTGGTTGAAGGCGTACAGGTGGAGACCGGGGGCGCCACCCGCGAGTACGTCCTGGCCGAGTCGCACGGCGTGATCGATGCCGATCTGGCGCTGGCCTTCCTCGGTCGGTTCGACCTCGAGTTGAATGGACAGTTCGGCGGGCAGCTTTTCGCCGGACAGCTGCAGGATGCGTCGTAACCGCTGCGGGCTGGTCACCGGCATGATGCCGGGAAAGATGGGAAAGAGCACCCCGGCCGAGCGCGCCCGTTGGATGAAGCTGAGGTAGTCGTCGGCGTGGAAAAACAGCTGAGTGATGGCGAGGTTCGCCCCGGCGGCCTGCTTGGCCAGCAGGGTGTCGATGTCCTGAGTCACCGATCGGGAGTTGGGGTGTCCGTTCGGGAACGCGGCAACACCGATGCGCACCTTGGTTCGTTCGGTTTTCACGCCGCGGGCACCGGGCAGGCCAGGAATCACAGTCTCGATGTACGGCACCCGTTCAGCCTGCACCCGGTGGATAAGCTGCACCAGTTCTCCCGCGCTGTGCAGATCGCCGAGAAAGGTGTTGTCCCCTTCAACCGCGCCCTGAGGCGCATCGCCGCGAACGGCCAGGAAACTGCTGATGCCGGCGTCGAGGAACTCCCGAATGAGCCGGTTGGTTTCGGCGTGCGATGAACCGACGCAGGTGAGGTGGGCCATCGCATCCGCTGTTGTGTGGTCTTTGATGTAGCGCAAAATATCCAGCGAGGAGTTGCGCGACGAGCCGTTGGCACCGTAGGTCACCGAAATGAACTCGGGACCGGCTGCGGCGAGGTGATCGATGGTGTGTGTGAGGGCCGTGGCTGCGGCCGCCGACCTCGGCGGGTATACCTCGAAGGAGAACGCCGGGCGGGCGATACACGCGGAATCCGTCGTCGCGGTCATTGGTTCCTCATTCGGGAGTTTCGGTACAGCGGTGGGTGGCCGGGCGGCCGCGGACGCGCCAAGACTGGCGGTTCTTCGCGGGCGGATGCCGGGCTCGGCTGTCGCTCCATGCCGGGGAACTGATTCCGTCGGCAACGATTGGTAAAACACTAACAACGCCAACGCCAACGCGGGCGAATATGACATTTCATGTCATCGGTGACGTCGCGATGCCGTCACCGATGCCGTCACGAGCGATTCACAGTCGCGTCACTTTGCCGTCACGATGGACAGTCGCGTCACAGTGACGCCCGCGGAACGCTAGGCGGATCGCTAGGCGGAGAGCGCCGCCGTGATGACGAACGGGGCGAATTGCGGCTCGATCTCTGGCGTGACGAATGCTTTGACGTGGGTACCGGTTTCAACGTACTCGGTCGTCTCGATCCGGCCCACGTCATGAAGCACCGCGATGAGGTCACCGCGTTCGTAGGGAATGAGCAGGTTGAGTTCAATCTGCGGCGTCGGCAGCAGCAGTGCGACTGCTGCGAGCACGCTCTCAATGCCCTCGCCGGTGCGTGCCGACACGAACGTGGCCTTGGGCTCCAGACCGCGCAGCACGAGCCGGTCATCGTCGCTGATCAGGTCACTCTTGTTGAACACGACCAGTTCGGGAATATCGCGGGCGCCGACCTCGGAGATGACGTCGCGAACGGTGGCGAGTTGGGCGACAGGGTCGGGGTGTGATCCGTCGACGACGTGCACGATGACGTCGGCATCGGCGACTTCTTCGAGGGTGGAGCGAAAGGCTTCAACCAGTTGGTGCGGCAGGTTACGAACGAAGCCGACAGTGTCGGTGAGGGTGTAGAGACGGCCGTCGTCGGTCATCGACTTGCGCACTGTGGCATCGAGGGTCGCGAACAGGGAGTTCTCGACCAGCACCCCGGCCTTGGTGATGCGGTTGAGCAGGCTGGACTTGCCGGCGTTGGTGTACCCGACTATCGCCACCGATGGCACGGCGTTGCGCTTGCGGTTGGCGCGTTTGGCCTCGCGGGCCGGTTTCATCTCGACCATCTGCTTGCGCAGTTTGGACATTCGGGTGTGGATGCGGCGTCGGTCGAGTTCGATCTTGGTCTCACCGGGGCCACGCGAGCCCATTCCGGCTCCGGTACCACCGACCTGGCCACCGGCCTGGCGGGACATCGAATCGCCCCAACCGCGCAGGCGCGGCAGCATGTATGCCATCTGGGCCAGTTCAACCTGCGCCTTGCCCTCGCGGCTCTTGGCGTGCTGGCTGAAAATATCGAGGATCACGGCCGTGCGGTCGATCACCTTGACCTTCACCACGTCTTCCAGGGCGCGACGCTGGCTCGGCGCCAGTTCGGTGTCAGCGATAACAGTGTCGGCACCGAGCGCCAGCACGATGGCGGCGACTTCCTGTGCCTTGCCCTTGCCGAGGTAGGTGCTCGGGTCGGGCGTAGCCCGACGCTGCAGCAAACCGTCGAGAACTGTCGCCCCGGCCGTTTCGGCGAGTGCGGCGAGTTCACGCATGGAATTCTCGGCGTCGTCGACGGTTCCGTGGGTGTAGACGCCGACGAGAACGACGTTCTCCAGACGCAACTGTCGGTACTCGACCTCGGTGACATCTTCAAGCTCGGTGGACAATCCACCGACCCGGCGCAGGGCGTTGCGATCGGCACGTTCGGACTGGTCGCCGTCGTGGTCGCTGCCGTCGTACTCGCCGGAGGACTGGTTCTGCAAGGCCTGAGCCGCCCCACTGCGGAAGAGGGAGAAACCGGCAGCCCTGCTTTCGGCGCTGGCCAACACGCGCGCGACAACATCGTCGGCATCCAGTGCCGGTTCTGCGGCCTGGTTTTCTACTGCGTCATTGCCGTTGGGCGCCGTTGGCTCATTCATCCAGTTAACCTTAGTTCAACGAAGTTGAAAGGTTCCTCTTATGTCGTCCGACCACTATTTTTCTCCGGCGCCCGGCACCGTACTGAAAACCCGCCAGATTACCGTGCAGTTGCATGGAAAAGACCGGGAGCTCACGACCGCCAACTCGGTGTTCAGCCCCGCCCACATCGACACCGGAACCGAGGTTCTTCTCAGGTACGCTCCCGAGCCACCGCTCGATGGACATTTTCTCGATCTCGGCTGCGGCTGGGGTCCGATCGCGCTGCATCTCGCGCTGGCGTCCCCTGACGCCACCATTTGGGCGGTCGACGTCAACGAGCGGGCTCTCGACCTTGTGCGCACCAACGCCGCAGCTCTCGGACTGACCAACATCAAGGCCGTACTCGCCGCTGATGTGCCCGCCGATATCAGCTTTCGCACCATCTGGTCGAACCCGCCCATTCGCGTCGGCAAGGACGAACTGCACGCGCTACTGCAGACCTGGCTCCCCCGCCTGGAATCCGAAGCGGATGCGTGGCTCGTCGTTCAACGCAACCTCGGCTCCGACTCACTCCAGCGCTGGCTCGCCGACGATCTCCCCGACGATTTTGAGACCACGCGCGAGGCCATCAGCAAGGGCTTCCGAGTGCTCCAGGTGCACCGCGACTAGCCCAGGTTCAGGACCCCGTCGAAGACCAGCTCCGCCGGCCCGGACAGCGACACATGCTCGCCGTCCTCCGCTGCAAACATCCGCACCCCGAGCACCCCACCGGGCAGCTCAACTCGCCACTGATGCGGTGCTGACTTTCCGGCCCAGTGCCGGGTCGCCAGCGCTGCCGCAGCTGCACCGGTGCCGCACGACAGGGTCTCCCCGCTGCCGCGCTCATGCACGCGCATGCGGAACCGTCCGACCCCGTTGACGACGAGCGGGTCGTTCGGCACGACGAATTCGATGTTCACACCGCCGGCCGGTTCCGGATCGAGCTGTGGGATGAACGTCAAGTCGGCGGCATCGAGTTCGTCGTCGTCGGCCAGGGCAACAACCGTGTGCGGGTTGCCGATGTTGATGCCGAGGCCTGGACGCGCGACGGGGAGGTTCTTGGTGCGAACGAGCGGTTCGATGCCGTCGAGCTTCCACCGTCCCAGGTCGACCTGAAAGCCCGAGGCATTGCGCTGCACGTCGCGAACCCCGCCGCGGGTTCCGATGGTGAGGGTATCGCCTGGATTCAGCTCGACGAGGTCGTTTTCGATGAGAAATTTCGCGTAGACCCGGATGCCGTTGCCGCACATCTCTGAGACGCTGCCGTCGGCGTTCCAGTAGTCCATAAACCACTCCGCCGCATCGTCTTCCGCGAGGGCGGCCGCTCCGTCTGGCAGGTTCTTGCTGCGCACCGCACGGATGATGCCGTCGGCACCGACGCCGAACTTGCGGTCGCATACGGCCCGAATCTGAGCCGGGGTGAGCTCCATCGTGCCGTCGGGGTCAGCGAAAAGCACAAAGTCGTTGCCCGTACCGTGGCCCTTGGTGAAGTTCAGAGTGATACCCATGCAGCCAGCTTACGGGTCGGCCCCTGCACGCTTGTCCGGGCCGGGTCAGACCGTCGGTTCGAGGGTGGAATTGGGGGCACTGCCCCGGTCCACGTGCGCCAGTGCGTCGTCGACCCGGTTTGCTGCGTCGGATTCGATCCAGTGGGTGTGGGCGTAGCGTTTGAACCAGCTGACCTGCCGGCGAGCATAGCGCCGGGTGAGCTGTTGGGTGGCCTCAATAGCCTCAGCCGGGCTGAGTGTGCCGTGCACCTGCCCGAGGGCCTGGGCATAGCCGATCGCCCGGCTCGCCGTAACGCCGTTCTCGATGCCGGCGGCAAGCAGACCACGCGCTTCGTCGACGATGCCGGCCGCCCACATCCGCTCCACCCTGGCATCCAGCCGAGGGGTGAGCTCCTCGCGCGGTGTCCGCAGCCCGAGGAGCACGCTCGGGCGCCAGTACACCGGTTCCTCCGGCAAGGCGGCCAGATGCGGGGCGCCGGTCAGTTCCACAACTTCGAGTGCGCGCACCAGACGGCGACCGTTGCTCGGACCGATGCGCAGGGCGGCCT
>Ga0307487_1001409_pt1 | contig 16947 bp, 15 predicted proteins | sample CBIW12metaG_FD_203665 | JGI IMG/M metagenome (GOLD analysis project Ga0307487, IMG submission 203665) | Sea-ice brine microbial communities from Beaufort Sea near Barrow, Alaska, United States - CBIW 1.2 | ecosystem: Environmental > Aquatic > Marine > Coastal | place: USA: Alaska | collected... | reverse complement strand
CTACAAGGGCCGTTGTAAACAGGCACCTGCAAGATCTAAAAAAGAACGGCGCCATAGAGGTTTCCAGAAACCGTGTGGAAATTAAGGATCACGAACTCCTGCTTCGGTCCCTGAAAATTCAGCGAAAATAAATTTAGATCACCTCCAGGTGTATATTAAGTAGTAATCAGATCAAGCATTCGGCTAATAGAATAATAATTATTAGTTTGATATTTTAAATAGAAATAATTTAAAGACTTTCCAATTGCAGTTGTTTTAATAGCGTTTTTTGGGATGGATCAGTCAGAAGGGAGATTTCTTTCTATAGCCTTCCCACTGTTTGTATTAAGACCGCACATTTTTATTTTCCGGTGGCAAACAAACTGATGAAACGCTTGGGATGGTTTTGATGGTTTGCTTTTGCTGGATTTTACCGCGCAACTCGCCAGGCTTACAAAACCTCAATACTCTCCTGTATCCAAATTTAATGCAAGTACAGATTGATTTCGAACCGTCCACAATCCTCCTTTCTGAAATAAAAATTTTGGAAGGATTGTCAATGCAATATTTGAGATTTTTCGTTTTTCCTGATTCACGACGAAACCGGCTTGATCTAAAAAGTTTTATGGAAGTGCATTTAGAGGAGAAAGAAAAACAGGATTTCTCCAGTGCAGATTGATTAAGGGTTGTCCATAATATTTGTTCTTGAACCGAGGATTCGTTGAAAGAAATAAAATTGTTAAATAATATGCTGTGCTACCAGGGTAGTATTATTTGGATTTAAACCAAATTAAATTTGAATATTAATAACCAATTAAATTATAAGATTATGAAAACATTAATCGTTTTATTGCTCACTGTGTGCGGAATTACCACCGGACAAGCCCAGAAATTGACCCAGTTGGAGGAAACTAATGTAGAATTTACTCCTTACACGCTTATTCCAACTTCAAATTTAGATACTTATGAAGTTGTTGTTAAAGAAAGTTATGTTGGGCAATTTTCAAAAAACGCCCTTAAATTCATTAAAGAGAATTTTGATGGAAGCGATCTCATTAAAGCCTTAAATAATCCTGATTACGGCACCTATTTGGTGAGTTTTAGAAGCAGCAAAGGATATTTAGAGGCCACTTATAACAAAGATGGAGAATTGGAAAGAACCTTTCAAAAATTTCAAAATATCGCTTTGCCTTATGACATCCGAAATCAGGTTTACATCAGTCATACAGGATGGACGATGACTAAGAATACCTATGTCGCAAGTGGTAAAAAGGATATGTTAGATAAGGAGTTTTATAGTATAAAACTTGAAAGAGGGAATAAAACCCAAAATATTAAAGTCTATCCCGTTTCATCTATAAGTAAGGTTGCGAGCAATTAGGAAGACTCTTGGTCACAGAATCCTTAAATAAGGAAAATGAGGAACAAATCATTTTTGATTGTTCCTCATTTTTTTTATTTCAAAATTGAAATCTTAAACATTTCCCGTTTAATAAAAAAAGGTTATGTTTTAGAAAATCGTAAATTATTTTATAGATCTCAATTAAGAATTGCCGTTTATGCTTCGTCCCTTTTTAACCTCAAAGCACGCCAGAGAAAAAATGATAATTGAAAATGAACCAACAGGATAATTATTGAATTGGAAATTAGTAAGGGGCTATTTGACAGAAGTGCCGAATGGAATAACAAGACTTTGCGACCTTTGCGAAAACTTTGCGCTCTTTGTGGTTAAAGTAATCACCTATCTACAATTTCCTAAAACAGAATAAAAAATATGTTAAATGTTGATATTGTGCTACTTAAGTAGTATTATTTTTAATAAATCTAAATTAAATTTGAGTATTAATAACCAATTAAATTATAAGATTATGAAAACATTAATCGTTTTTTTGTTCATTGTGTGCGGGATGGCCACAGGGCAAGCTCAGGTAGTGACCCAACTTGCAGAGACACGGGTAGATTTTGCTCCATACACCATTAATCCAACTTCAGATTTAGATACCTATGAAGTTGTTATTAAAGAAAATTATATTGGTCAATTTTCAAAAAATGCCCTTAAATTTGTTAAAGAAAACTTTGATGCCAGAAAACTTATTCAAGCTATCAATGAACCTGACTATGATTCTTATCTGATTAGTTTTAGGAGTAGCAAAGGATATTTAGACGCCACTTATACCAAAAATGGGGAATTGGAAAGAACTTACCAAAGATTTCAAAATATTGCCTTGCCTTCTGAAATCAGAAATCAAGTTTACACCAATCATAAAGGATGGACCATGACCAAAAACACTTATGTGGCAAGTGGAAAAGGTGAGATGCTAAATAAAGAATTATACAGGATTACCCTTGAAAACGGCAAAAATCGCCAAAACATTAAAATCATTCCCAGTAGAATTGGAAGTGACAGGGTCGTAAATAATTAAGTCCCCAATAAATACATCACCTTTAATCGGAAGCGGTGAACAAAAATGAATTGTTCACCGCTTTTTTTATTCAAACAAATCTGAAGATAAATACCTGTCTCCCCTGTCGCAAACAATACTCACCACGATTCCCTCTTCGAGTTCGTTACATAGTCTAACAGCTGCAGCCGCAGCACCACCGCTGCTCATTCCGGCAAATATACCTTCTTGCTTTGCGAGATATTGTGTCATTTTTTTTGCTTCTGTATCGCTCACTTCCAGGATGCGGTCAACTTTTTTGGGATTAAAAATCTTTGGCAAATAAGCTTCAGGCCATTTCCTGATCCCAGGAATCCTGGAATCATCTGTAGGCTGAACCCCTACAATTTGAATACCCTTGTTTTTTTCTTTTAAAAAGGTTGAAGTACCCATAATGGTGCCGGTGGTTCCCATGGAGGAAACAAAATGAGTGATCTTTTTATCGGTATCCCTCCATATTTCAGGGCCTGTAGTATTATAGTGCGCTTTCCAGTTATCGGCATTGCTAAACTGATTGATCATAAAAAGATTTTCTTTTTTTGTTTTTGCTTCGGCATAATCGCGAGCGGCTTCAATTCCTCCTTCGGCATCCGTCAAGGTGACTTTTGCTCCATAAGCTTTCATTGTTTGTACCCGCTCAATGGTAGAGTTTTCGGGCATTACCAGTTCTATATCAAGTTTAAATATTCCCGCGATCATGGCAAGTGCTATTCCTGTATTGCCGCTGGTGGCTTCAATTAATTTGGTTTCCCTGTTTATTTCCCCGCGATCAAGCGCACTTTTAATCATATAATACGCAGCGCGATCTTTTACACTTCCGCCGGGATTTTGTCCTTCCAGCTTGAGTAAAAGTTTGACTTTCGGATTTTTTATCAGCGTTTGGGTTTCCACCAAAGGCGTATTCCCAATTAAGCTTAATATAGAATTACTCATTTTTAACAGTATTTTTAATATTGATTTGAGGCGTGTGGGAAACCATGGAGTTTTCGGGAACCGATTTAGTTAGCCAAACATTTCCACCTATTACGCTATTGGCTCCTATTATCGTATTTCCGCCCAGAATGGTGGCATTGGCATAAATAGTTACGTTTTCTTCAATTGTGGGATGCCTTTTTATATTTCTCAATGTTCTATCTACAGACAAAGCCCCTAAAGTAACCCCCTGGTAGATCTTTACATTGTCTTTTATTACCGTGGTTTCTCCAATTACCACCCCGGTAGCGTGATCTATAAAAAACGGAACTCCAATTTGCGCTCCGGGATTTATATCGGTTCCGGTTAGGCGGTGGGCGAATTCCGTCATTAATCGAGGAACAAGAGGAAGTCCAAATTTATGCAGTTCATGGCTCAACCTGTAAATTGCAATGGCATAAAAACCGGGATAAGCCAGGTAAACCTCTTCAATGGAATTTGCTGCCGGATCGTGCAAGGTAATAGCCTTAGCATCGCAACTCAGTTTTTCCAAAATTTCCGGAAGTGTATCCAGGTAGGTATTCCAGATCTTGCCGCAAGGCTGCCCTGCCTCCCAGCAAACCAATATTACCAATTCCTGAAAATCCTGTTCCAGTCCATTTATATTTTCTTCAACCGGAGTGGCTTCATCAAAAAGTGTATAAAACAAACGTTTTGTAAAAGCTTCGGTTTTTTCCTTGATGGAATATTTCAGGTTAGGCAATTGCTTTTGGTCCTGAATTTTTTGGATGATCTCCTTTCGATTCATAATAAAAACATGTTCAATTATATATTTATTCGGTAAACTATGAGGTCTTGAGTCGAAAGAAACCTCAATAATAACAACTTCCAACTTTTAAAATTCAAATTTAGGCAATTACAATACATTCGGGTGGGAATAAGGATTAGAAAAAGATTAATATAATAAGTTGAAAAACCATCTTTTTAAAAGAAAATAGCTTTTAAAAACTTTAACACGAATTAGAAGTTAAAATTTTATTAATCAATTTGTTAGACTTTCTGTTTTGACCTAATTTAGTACCATTATTAACCATTTAAATTTATTTATCATGCCACAAGAACAAAATCCAAAAAAAGGACAGCCAGCAAAACAAGAACCAAGAAAGGATTCTCCGAAAAAAAACGAACCTAAAAAGAAAAGTTAAATTTTAATTCAATCCTTTTTAAACTGAAAGCCGCCTCTTATATGGGGTGGCTTTTTTTATGGAAATCCGGTAGAGAATAAAAACCATAAACCCCTTTTAAAATAACTATCAACCTTATCTTTGCCTGTTATATTCTAAAGGCTGTTATATTGATTGATTACTACAAATTTTTAAAAGATAATTTCAGAAAAGTAAGTTTTGGATGGTTGCTCACTTTTTTATCCAGTTTTGGGCAAACTTTTCTTATTTCCTTATATGTCCCGGAAATTATAGCCTCTTTTGAAATAACTGCAGGCGCTTTTGGGGCTATTTTTGCGATTTGTACCATAGTAGCCTCGTTTATAATGCTCTCTGTAGGTCACATGGTAGATCATAAATCCATTAAAAAAGTTACCTTTTATACCATCATAGGCTTAGCGATGTCCAGCATCTTACTTGGAATCTCCTACCATATTGCCTTTTTGTTTATCGCCTTAATAGGATTGCGCTTAACAGGACAGGGACTTTTATCCCATATAAGTATGACCATAATCTCCAAATATTATGATGAAAACCGAGGAAAAGCCTTGAGTATTTCGTCGCTTGGATATTCTATGGGAGAGGCTTTTTTTCCGCTTGTTATTGCCCTCATCATAGGTTGGTTCGACTGGCGGGTAGCAGCTATTGGAAGTGGAGTTGCCTTGTTATTATACCTGCTTCGTTTAAAGTATACCAATTTAATCGATTTTGACAAACAACTTTCTACGGAAGGTCGGCCTTCAAGCTTAAGCCTGATAAAAGATTATAAAAAAGTGATATTCGACAAGCGGTTTGCTGTAATGATGCCGGCAAGTTTTGCACTGAGTTTTGTGTCTACGGCAATTTTCTTTTATCAATATGTGTTTGTGGAAACTAAAGGTTGGTCTTTGCCTCTTTACGCTACCTTTTTCACGGTATATGCCATTACCAGGTTTCTGTTTTCTATTTTCGGCGGACTTTGGGTTGACAAATACACCGCAAAAAAAATGTTTAGGTTTTATTTGATCCCGATGAGTTTGGGATTAATTCCTTTTGCCTTAATGAACTCTATTATGGGAGCTTTTATGTTTTTGATAATGGCGGGAATTACCGTCGGGCTTTCCGGCACGGTAAAATCTTCCCTGATCGCTGAGATTTACGGCACCAAAAACCTGGGAGCCATTCGAAGCATCTTTACTATGTTTATGGTAATAAGTACCGCGCTGGGTCCTCTTTTTGTGGGTTTTCTGATAGATATGGGAGTGGATTTCTCATCCATTATTCTTTTCCTTATGCTTTTTATGGCCTTGATCGTTCTTAATTCTCAAAGGATAAAATCTTTCTGAATTTATCTCTTTAAACTAAAATGGCCCTTGATTATTTTATAATCATCAATCTTTATCTCGAACCAATAGTCGGACCCCGGAAGGTTTTTGCCATGGAAGGTGCCGTCCCAGGAAAAGCTTTTCCCATCCCCAGCCATCAGTAATTTTCCGTAACGATTAAAGATCCTTATTTCTGAAGAACTGAAATATTCTATTCCTTTTAATTCGAACCTGTCATTTTGGCCATCGTTATTTGGGGTAATAAATTTTGGAACAACTATATGTGGAAATTCTTCTGAAACCGTATTACAAGCTTGCAAATCACGTATAAAAGCTGTGTAAACTCCCCCCGAAACCGATTCAAAGATATTTGAAAGCTGAAAGGTGTCCCCATTCAATGAATATTCAAATTCCCCCAGATTGGCAGGTTTTATTATAACGGTGTTTTCTTCGGAAATAATAGCTGCTATTCCCGTGATATCAACCGTGTGAATTTCGAAATTTTTGGTTACGCTACAACCGGCATTTGTAGTGATTTTTACGCTGAAATTCCCAAGTTCCGAAATTGTGATTTCCTGCGAAAATTCTCCGGTAGACCATTCATATTGCATATTTTCCACGCCGGCATCCAGTTGCAATTCCCCATTTTCACAGAGCTGTAAAACTTCATCCTGAACCTGTGGAATCTCATTAATTGTAAGGTTCACTTTTGTGCGAATACTTCCGGCACAATCAAATCCCGCTTTAACAGCTTCAGCATAAAAAACGCCTTCATTTGTGGGCGTAAACGAAGTTATTCCTGTGGCTATTTGAGTTCCCCCCACTTCGGAATCATACCAATTTACCGTTTCCCCGGCTTCAACCTGAACCGAGAGTGCCGGAATTATTGCATCGCTGCAAATCACCTTATCCCCATTGCTCAGGGGTGCATTAGGAGTTTTTACAATATTGATAAAATAAGCTTCAGAAACCGAGCTGCACAAATTGCTGACCAAATTCACAGGATCTTCAGCAACTTTTACGCGATAATATCTGGAAGTATTTAAAAGCGGACTGGTAAAATATGAATTGGTTTCTCCCGGAATATCTTGCCAATTCTCATTATCACTGCTTTCCTGCCATTGAAATGCGTGTTGAGTGTAAACCGTAAAATCCGGGGTGGCAGTCATGTTTAGGCTAACTGGAGCATCGGGCTCGCAAACTACAATTCCGGGATCATTATTTCGTTGGGAAGTGATTGTGGTCAGATCCCCGCAGGACCTGAAAATAATATCGTCTATGGCGAGATCATTTCCGCAACCACCATCGCCATTATTGAACATTTTCAAGATAACCTCACTCTGTCCCGGCTGGGTCTGGAAGGTAAGTGCGTATTGCTCAAAAACTGGGCTATTAGTAGACACAATATCCCCGGTATTACCCTCTTCCAGCAAAACTGTATCGGTTTTATCCCAAATTTCAAAACGTACGTTTATGGGGATACCACCATCAATATCTAAACAGCCAAGACTTGAACGATCATAAATATTCATCAAAAACGCCGAAAATTCATAGGTGGTATTCTCACAAAGATTCTGAATTTCAGTTAGGTAAAAAAGTCCGGAATTAAAATCGGCATTAACGATCAATGCCCTGCCGTTGGAAACCGTTGTAGAAGGTAGGAAAGAATGCCAGGAGTCGATGTATTGAGAAATTCGGTCAGAAATCGTGTATTCCCCATCTTCAGGGTCACCAATTACATACCTGTATGTTGTTGTTCCTGCCTGGAGTTGTGGGCCGCTGGAAGTCCCGGAGCCAAAATCTTCATGAAAAATCGCTTCCCCCTTACTTCCTGGGCAAAATCCCAGCTGAGAAAAAACAGGATTTGAACAAAGAAAAATCAGTAAAAGGAGATTGGTTTTCATTAGGCCCAAATATAGCGATTTGAGGCTTCTAAACAGGTTTTAATTGAATTGCTCTGTCATTTTTTCAAACTGATATAAATTCGGCCACTTTTGTGCTTCGGCTTCCTTATTAATTTTATGAATGCGGGTTATAAATTCTGAAGTAATTCCGTTTTGATGAATAAAATTTACCGCCTGTTCAAAAGACTTGAACATACTCTTACTGAAGGCTTCAGTGATATTCTGCTTATCTGAAGAAAAAGTTTGCGCAATTTCAATATTGAAGAGCATTACATCGGCAATTAAATTTGAGTCCACTCCCAACTGTAAAAAATGCCTGATCTGGTTTTGAGCAACAGAACGCCTGGCTTTTACCTTCCGATTTTTTTGAGGGAAATACTCTTTGGAAATCCTAAATTTAGCTTCCCCAATCAATTTATCTTCTTTTGGATTGAAGGCGAAATTGTAATATATCCGCACATTGTCAAATTTGTCGTAAAGTTCCAGGATTTGTTCCTCCAGCTGATCTTTTTCAAGGGTTCCCAGATATTTTTTTAAGTCTTTCTTACTCATTTAAAATTGCTATTGAAACCTGGTTTCGGCAATAATCTTTTGAAGCTTGTTTGAAATATCCAGTAGCCATTTTAACTGTTCAATAATTAATTGTACTTCCTGAAGTTCTTCCCCAATAACAGGATTTGAGTTTATTGATGAGTCCTGATCTTTTGAAATAAGGGTTAATTCCCGGTATTTTCGATCAAAAAATTTCTGGGCCTCCACTTGTTTCGAGTCCTGAAATATCTCATCCAAATTCTGATTTTCAAATAACCCAATGGCCCTTTCAAGATTTTGATCGATACTTTGAACAAAGGTTTTAAAATGATTGGAAGCCTTGGTAGTGGGATGATTTTGTATATAGGTGCCCATGGAGGCCAGGGAAGATAAAAAAGTATGGTTTAATACTACAAGTTCATAGATCTTATCAAGATTTTTCTGTTTGGATTTAGGTTCCTGCGTCATTCTCTGGAAGGCGGAATTCAGGTTACCGGTAGCCAAAAACGCCTTTTTTCGGGAAAGTTTATATGAAGTAAGCACGTTCCCTTTTTTTTCATAAAAACGTGTTATTTCACTTAAATATTCCTTATTCGCTTTAATACTGTTGGAAATAACCGATTTGATCCCCAGAAATTCCCAGGAAGGCCATAACAAAAGGTTTCCCAAAGTGGCCAGCCCGGCACCTATAAGTGTATCCACCACCCGATACTGGATTACATCCAACACATTTGGCATTAACAGGGCGTAAATAAAAACAACGCTCAGGGTTATAAATGTTGCCGAGGTTTTAAAGTTTTTTTGTACCATAGCAAAAGCCAGTATCAACGAAATTAAAGCCAGAATGCCATATACCACCTGGTTTTGGGTAATAAAAACTATTCCAACGGCAATTGCAGCACCAATTAGGGTTCCAAAAGTACGCTGTTTTGAACGGTTTTTTGTGAGGCCGTAATTGGGACGCATGATCACGATAATGGTCAATAAAATCCAGTAGGCATTTTGAACCGAAAAATAAACCCCAATGGTGTAACCTATCATTACCACCAGGGCCAATCTCAAGGAATGTTTAAAAATAGGCGACTTTAAGTTAAAGTTATCGATCAATATCTTAGGGTCGTATTCCTGAGGGGTTATAAATTGAACAGCTTCATCTTTTTTAATAAAGGTCAGTTTTCCAATATCCGGATCGCTCAAAAGGCGTTCTATTTTGTGGATTTTCCGTACCTGCTTTTCCTGGTAGTCGTATAAATTCTGAAGCAACAGGTATCCCTCGTCTATTTGAGTTTCCGTTTCTAATTTATAGGAATCCATACTTTCTCTTACAGCATTCAGGGATGCTTTCAGGGATTCGTTTTTAGTGAAATTTTTTTGATTCAGGATCGCTACAGAAATCATTTTCAACCGATTCGCCATTGCAAAGATCAGTTTTTGAATATTTTGGAATTGATCCTGGTGCTTTTGCAAACACAGATCCATTTTTTCATAATTCACAGGATTTGCGATCGCCAGCTCAAGCACATCAACTAATTGAATAAAAATAAGCAGCCGTTTTCGCTCGTAATTGGAATTGCCGGAAGATTTTGTGGAAGAGATCAGGATATCCCTCAGGGTTTCGTGTTTTTCGTTTAGATCAGTTTGAATCTCTAACAAATTGCGCTGCAATTCTTCCCTGTTTGCATTTGGATCGAGAAGTTTGCCCCTGGTTTCAAGATATTTTCCTGTAAGTTCCAGGCTTTGCGACAAAAATTGTTCGGTTTGTTGTTTGGGATTTACCTTTTGTCTCAATATGGTTAGCATTAAATACCACAGCCCTCCAAGGCCTATAAAAAATGCCCGTTCATAAATTTCAAGTTCCTCAGAAATATTCGCAAAACTGAGCACAATGGCAAAAGATCCGGAAAAACTTATCAGGGAAGCCCTGAACCCATAAACTGCCAAATACGATATCCCGAATAAGGTAAGACCCAAAACCGGAATTAAGAGCCAGGTATCAAAAACAAGGTATCCGCCCATTAAACTTGCCAACACAGCAATTATGGCAGAAAGCAGGATCCCGAATTTTTTATGCCTGAAACTGCCGCTTATATCACTTGGGGAACTCAACAATGCTCCCAAAGCCATCGCCAGGCCAATTTCAAAGACCTCCAAAGAAACACCCACCGCTATAGGAATAGCAATTGCCATCGCGAGGATAAATCCCTTCGAAAAATCGGTGCTTTTTATAAACTGGGAAAATTCCTGGAAAATTCCGGAAATACTAAGTTTAAAATAATTCAAAAATAATGAGTATTCAATTTATGCAAAGGTAGCTGCTATGATTTTCATCAGCGTTAATCTTATCCGAAAAAAAATGGATAATGCCAATCGGAATTTTTCGACTAAAATAAAATCGGGCAGGCTTAAAAAAAATCCCATTTTTAGATGTAAATTCAATAAATATTAAAAAACTCACATCAAAATGAATAAAACGATCCAACTTAAAAACAGGCCAAAAGGAAAACCTGCGTTCAACGATTTCAAATTTGTAAAAGAAGAAAAACCAAGTCCAAAAAACGGAGAGATCCTGTTAAAAACAATATATATTTCTGTAGACCCTTATTTACGCGGAAGAATGCGGGATGAGGAATCATACATCGAACCCTTCAAATTAAATGAGCCGATTGAATCGGGAATTATAGCCGAGGTCATTGAGTCGAAGAATCCGAATTTCAGCAAAGGAGAATACGTAAACGGAATGTTGAAATGGAAGGAATTTCAAACTTCACCTGGAACCGGGTTAAATAAAGTGAACAAAGAGCTCGCTCCACTCACTGCTTTTCTGGGGGTTTTGGGATTGACGGGGATCACGGCATATTTGGGGTTGGAGAAAATCGGGAAACTAAAAGAAGGTGAAACCCTGTTAGTTTCCGGGGCTTCCGGAGCAGTGGGAAGTGTGGTAGGCCAAATTGGAAAAATAAAGGGCTGCAGAGTCGTTGGAATTGCCGGAACTGATGAGAAAATAGGCGAAATAAAAGACAAATTTGGTTTTGATGAAGGGTTTAATTACAAAACTGCCGAGGATCTTAAAAAAGCCATTGCGAAAACCTGTCCTAAGGGAGTTGATGTGTATTATGACAATGTTGGAGGAGAAATTCTGGATGCGGCTCTGGCTAACATGAATAAATACGGAAGGGTTATTAACTGCGGAGCCATCTCTTTATACAACAAAACGGAAATGCCTACCGGGCCTCGTCCTGAAGGTTTGCTCATAAAAAAAAGTATTTTGATGCAGGGATTCACTGTTAGGGATTACGTAAAAGATTTTGGACCGGCAATAAACCAGTTAACACAATGGTTTACAGAAGGAAAGATCACCCATTCTGAAACGATTGTTGAAGGATTTGACAATGTGCCGCAGGCTTTCATGGGTTTGTTTGAAGGAAAAAATAAGGGAAAAATGATCGTGAAGGTTTAGCCGGCTTAATTAAATCTCTCCCACATCAGGGAGAGATTTATTTTTGAAAATTATGGAGTTTTGATTTATTTTTGACTAAAAGGTTGACATAAATTAGCTAATAATGCACTAATAAAATATTTTTTGAGTGTTGAGAGCATTATTTCCAAATGGAGTTTCCGTTCATTTTTTTCCAGAGGTTGTTATCATCGGTTTTTATTAACCGGATTGGGTTTATAATTTCAAAAGTGATTTCTCCGGTAGGAATCTCATAATTTGGTTCAAATTTCAATATTATTAGTTTTCCCTGAACTTTGTAAGTTCCGTCCCAAAGAATATCGGTCAACATGATTCGAACCTTTTTATCCTTCATAAAATCCAGTTGTTGGTGGCAATTGATAAAAAAATCAGGTTCTGGCTGGGCATCCAAACATTCTTTTTCAGTTTCAAAATAAAGATGGACAAAACTTTTATTTTTAAATATATTATCCCTGGCACTTGTCCCTACCTGAGAACAGGAAGTAAATACCAGCAGTAATAATATAAAAAAGACGCTTTTAGGTTTCATTTCAAAAGAGGTTTAGGACCATCGAAAACTCCTTTAATTTACATAAAATCAACTAATTAAATGAATTAAATAAGTGAAATTTAATTTAAGATTATCATAAATTATTGGTTGATAAGGCTTGCTTATTTATTCTGAATAGCCTGAAAACTATATTAATATTCCATTGAAACCAGCATTGATTCAGGTTCGGCAAGAACGGGACGCTCTATCTTTTTTTCTACCCCAAGCAGGTATAATATAAAACCCGGGCCAGATCTGATCCTGCCAACTTCCCATTCAAAATCATCTTTATTTTCAAGTTCACTTATCATAGCTTTCATTTCCTCAACAGAATAAGTCCTAGGCGAAGAAACGATTCCATCCCACCAAGCAAACAAGGGAACCAGGGGGATAATATAGGTAAATAGTAGTCTCTTCCATTTAAATGGTTTTATAAATAATGTGCTATATAAAACCGAAACCGGCAAAAGGCACAGCGCCAGCAAACCTGCAAAGCTTCTCTCCTGCCCTTCAAATATTGCTATCGGGCTCTTTGAATTTACGGCATTCTGCAATATGCTTTTTGCGTCCTCAGGTTTAAAATGATGAAAGGTCAAGAAAAGGGTTCTTAGTCCTTTTAGATGATTGGGTATGTTCCGGGCATCAAATATTTGTACGATTGGATAAAAACTGTAAAAAGTCGGTGCCATAATTTCTCAGGAAATCAGGAAACTAATCCAGGTCTTCAAATTCAAATAAATGTATACCTCCCATTGCAATACTATATTTTCAAATTTTTTGAATTAAACTGATGAATAAGGATAGTGATAAAATCTATTTCAACTCCTATTATTCATTTAAGTTACTAAATTTCAAACAAAAAGTTAATTTGGGATTGGTTGATTGGGGATTCGTTAATTCGGGATTGGTTGATTCGGGATTGGTTGATTGGGGATTGGATAATTCGGGATTCGTTGGTTCGGGATTCGTTAATTATTGATTGGTTGATTCGGGATTCGTTAATTCGGGATTCGTTATTTTACTTTCCCCAAAAATATTTCAGGATTGGGAATAAAAAAGGCCGCGAATTTACCTGCCGGCAATGGCAGATTCGCGGCTTTTTTTATCTCGACTCTTGTCTTCGACTTTCTCTACTCTATAATCTTTTTTCTATCGTCTTGATTCTTAAATCTTGTTTCCTGAACTTTAACTTTTTATGCATTACCCTCTGTTTCCTCAACAGAACCATCAAATTCGGTAAAAGCAACTTCTTCTTTCTTTAACAGGTTTTCTGCGGTAGTCATTTTAAAATTGATATTATCTGAAGTCTTTAAATCCCAGATAATATTTTCGGCTTCAGGAAAATCTGCCCTTTGATTCATTTGCTCTTCAAACAATCTTTTGACGATATTCCTGTCTGACAGCCCATTGTTAAACAATCTCAACACCATTTCTTTGGTGAGTTTGGTGTCGGAAGTTTTATCCGAAGGAGTAATGGAACAATCGATTATGGTAGCGCTTGCACTAGGAAATTTACCGTTATATGCCTTAAAAAGAAGTTGATTGATGTGAAATAATGTGCTTTGCAGCTCCATTTCAGGATATTCTTCACAAACTGTATCTATAAGCATATCGTTGGAGATCTGTTCGATTTGACCGGAGGTTAAATGATCGGCTAATTTATATTCCAGCACAATAATCGCGGCTTCTCCGGGCTCATAATCTGAAATTGCCATAAATAACAATTCCCTTAAATTTTCGGTATTGGAATCTTCAGCATCAGGATAATTGAACTTTTCTAGTAACTGAACATAATCCTTGTTAGTCCAATACTCTTTAATTTCATCGACAACATTTACGCTATTTATTTTTATATGATATTTCATTATTTTTTAATTTAATATTCATTTTGCAAATTGCAAGATGCAAGATGCAAGATGCAAATCTACGGGTTTGTTGGAACACTTTTAAATGAATTCCAAAGAGATAAGCGGCTGAAATTTATTTTATTCAGAAAATTACTTTGAAGCATTTGAATTGAAATTTCTGGTTCTCCGGAAATTAGCTCAATATTAGGTAGCAAAGACTTTTCTAAAACTCTCACTTATATTTTTTCCTGATTTCAGTTTTTCTGAAACTTCAGAAATTAATTGTAAAATATTATTTAAACCATTTGTTTACGATCTCTGTTTCAACAGGCCCGGCAGTTTTATGAATAAATTCATTTTTTGAGGCGTTGTATTCATAGTCTTTACTCCATTCCTGAAAATTTCTGGCTACCTGTTTGATACTTTCACATACATACAAAATTTCACTGTTCAAAAAAGTTGGGTGAATGGACATCCGGATCCAACCCGGCCTTTCCATTAAACAACCCTCGTTAATTTTTTCTTCAATGCTTTTTGAAGTGATTTGATCTACGTGCAGTAAAAAATGTCCATAAGTTCCCGCACAGGAACAACCACCTCTTGTTTGCACCCCAAACCGATCGTTTAACAGTTTTACGATCAGGTTAAAATGAGCGTTTTCAATATAAAATGAAAAAACACCCAATCTGTCTTTATGCTGCCCGGCGAGAATTTTAAGACCGGGAATTGTGGTTAATTTTTCAAATACCAATTCGTTAATCTCATGTTCGCGCGCCAGAATGTTTTCAACCCCCATTTTTTCCTTCAACTCAATGGCCAGGGCAATTTTTATAGTTTGTAAAAAACCGGGAGTACCTCCATCTTCCCGGGTTTCAATATCGTCAATATAATCTCGGTCTCCCCAGGGATTTGTATAATTTACGGTTCCTCCACCGGGATTATCAGGGATCATATTTTTGTAAAGTTTCTTATTGAAAATTAAAACTCCAGAAGTTCCAGGGCCTCCCAAAAATTTATGGGGCGAAAAGAAAATTGCGTCTAAATATGCTTCAGGATCTTTCGGATGCATATCGATCTTTACATAAGGCGCGGAACAGGCAAAATCCACAAAACATAAACCTCCAAATTGGTGGATCATTTTTGCGATTTTATGATAATCGGTCTTAATGCCGGTTACATTAGAGCAAGCGGTTACCGATGCAATTTTTATTGGTCTGTCCTTATATTGAATTAACAGTTTTTCAAAACTCTCAAAACATATCAGACCCGATTCCTGACAAGGGATAATTTCCACATCCGCAATAGTTTCCAACCAGGAAGTTTGGTTGGAATGATGCTCCATATGTGTAATAAATACGATGGGCCTTAATTCTTCCGGAACATTGGTGAAATCTTTCAGGTTCTCTGAAACTTTAAGTCCCAAAATACGCTGAAACTTATTGATCACTCCCGTCATCCCGGTTCCATCAGTAATTAAAACATCATCAATACCGGCATTTACGTGCTGTTTAATAAGGTTTCTCGCCTTGTGATAGGCCAAGGTCATCACTGAACCCGTAATGGAGGTTTCCGTATGTGTATTGGCAATAAAAGGACCGATCTCATTGAGTAATTTATCTTCTATAGGCCGATATAATCTTCCGCTGGCAGTCCAGTCGGTATAAATAATTTCCTGTTCTCCATAAGGAGATTGAAATGTTTGATTTATCCCGACTATATGTTTTCTGAATTGCTGAAAATAGATCTCCAATTCAGAAGCCTGGCTTTTAGCAGAACCTTTAATTTCGTGAGAAGCAGCGTTTGAAATAAGACTCATTGTTCTTTTTTGATTTATGAACTTCCTGAATTCAATTTTAATATCGTTTTGACATCTTGCATTTCTTTCAGAACTACAAAGGTACATAATTGATAGCCTTTAAGGAAGTACAATAAAAAAAGTGAACTTGACTTTGGAATCGGAATTGGGGATTGAAAAAATCAATTAAAATTGAATGAAATTAATAAAAAAAAGGACCTGGTTTTTAGACCAAATCCTTTCTTCTATTTAAAAAAAAGCACTTTATTAATCTGATTTCATTGTTGTTAATTCAACCAGAATTTCCAGCGCTTAATAATTTTATTGAGGCTGGGTAACCGTATTCATTTGAAGAGTTGCAGCAGTTTGGGCCAATAACCTTCCGTTTATAGAAGCTCCGGTTTTTAAATTAATCCCTGTCTGACCTAATATATTTCCTTCAAAATGGCTGGTAGTTCCAAAAGTAACCGCTCCGGCAACTTGCCAGAAGATATTTTTGGCTTGTGCACCACCGCTTAAGGTAACATTCACTGCAGAACTCATATCAAGATTTCCGGAAACCTGGAATATCCAAACATCGTCTGGTCCACCTTCCAATGTAATATCGGATGGGATAACAACAGAACTTGTAAATTTATACAATCCCGGGGTTAGGGTTTTTCCTCCAATATTTCCGGCTCCTAAATTAACAAAATCCGGGGTTGTACGTCCGGCCGCGTCGGTATATGCAGTTTGCATATTACTTATTGCTGTTGTTAACATGTTTGCGCTGGTGGTGATACAAGCAGGTCCTGCAGCATCTACGGAATACACATTTCCTGTAACTTCTCCGCAATCTAAAACCATCGCAGCACCGGTAATTGGGCTTGTTCCAATATCTCCGGTAATAGAAGATTTATAGACACTGGTTATTCCTGTTTTTGACAGGATTGCAAAATTCCCTGCAACACCAAGATCTACTACCTTCAATGTTCCTTGTTGTATTGGATCATCTGATTTCTTTTTTG
>Ga0307487_1001408_pt1 | contig 16966 bp, 16 predicted proteins | sample CBIW12metaG_FD_203665 | JGI IMG/M metagenome (GOLD analysis project Ga0307487, IMG submission 203665) | Sea-ice brine microbial communities from Beaufort Sea near Barrow, Alaska, United States - CBIW 1.2 | ecosystem: Environmental > Aquatic > Marine > Coastal | place: USA: Alaska | collected... | reverse complement strand
ATGGGATGGAACCGTGAATGGTTTTATCTGGGGAAGCAACAGTAAAGACATTTATTTCACCGCTCCAATTGATGGCACCATTCAGATCTTTAAAGTGGATCATCCCGGAAAAACAAAAAAAATGCCCTTGGTACAGCAACTTTCAAAAGGGCAATTTGACGTTACTGGAATTGTTGCCGAAAACAACGGTCAATTGATCGTTACCCGTACAGATATGAATCACGCTTCGGAAATTTTTTCTTTCGATTTGAAAAACAAAACCTTCAAGCAACTTACGCTGGTAAATACAGAATTCTACAACAAACTGGATTTGCCAAAAGTTGAAAAAAGAATGGTTACTACCAAGGACAACAAACAAATGTTGGTTTGGGTGATCCTGCCACCAAATTTTGACAAAAACAAAAAATACCCAACTTTACTATATGCGCAGGGCGGACCACAATCTGCTTTATCTCAATTTTATTCCACTCGTTGGAATTTTCAATTGATGGCTTCACAGGGTTACATAATTGTAGCCCCAAACCGTCGCGGAATGCCTGGCCATGGTGTGGAATGGAACGAAGCCATCAGCGGCGATTGGGGCGGAGGCGCAATGCAGGATTACCTTGATGCTATTGATGATATAGCAAAAGAACCTTATGTAGATAAAAATCGCTTGGGTGCTATTGGGGCAAGTTACGGCGGTTATTCCGTGTTTTGGTTGGCTGGAAATCACGACGGACGTTTCAAAACATTTATTTCCCACGATGGGGTTTTTGACACCCGTTCCATGTATGGAACCACTGAGGAATTATTCTTCGTGAATTACGATATGGGTGGTGCTTATTGGGAAAAAGAGAATGCCAAAGCGCAGAAATCATTTAACGAATTCAATCCCATAACTTATGTTGACAAATGGGACACTCCCATTATGATTGTACAGGGTGGAAAAGATTATCGTGTTCCCATTGAACAAGGCTTGGGCGCTTTTCAAGCAGCACAATTAAAAGGAATAAAGAGCAAACTTCTTTATCTCCCTGAAGAAAACCACTGGGTGCTGCAGCCTCAAAATGCACTGGTTTGGCAACGTGAGGTCTTCAAATGGTTAAAAGAAACTTTATAAAAAGAACATTTTAGAAGAAGAAAAAGCTCCAAAAAACGAATGTAATTTGGGGCTTTTTTTATATTCCCCATAGTGATCAATAGTATCAAAGAAAGCTGGAAGACTGCTTTGTGAAAAATGAAAGAGCAGAATTAATATTACTTAATTTAGTGCTTCCTATAATTATAACTGGGAGTGACTTGAACCAAAAGATATGAACAACCTTCATACAGCGCATATTAAAACCCCGCTTGGAATTGCGGAAATCCATGGAAATGAAGCAGGGATTTCAAAAATTGCAATAAGTGGGGAAAAAACTGTTCCTTCTGAAAAGATCCACGAAGAATTGAAAGAAGCAGTTCTTCAATTGGAAGCTTATTTTAAGGGTGAATTAAAGGAATTCAAGTTAAAACTCAATCCGGAAGGAACTCCATTCCAGAAAAAAGTATGGAAAGCCTTGCAGGGAATTCCCTATGGCGAAACCTGTTCCTATTTGGAATTATCAAAAAATCTGGGTGATGTAAAAGCCATCAGGGCAGTTGCGGCGGCAAATGGCAAAAACCCGCTTTGGATAGTGATCCCGTGCCATCGGGTAATTGGCAGCGATGGTTCGTTAACGGGATATGCCGGTGGATTATGGCGTAAGAAATGGCTTTTGGACTTCGAAAATCCACCCCTTCAACTTCAATTATTTTAATCTAATTTCCCCTCTGAAATAAATTCCGAATTAATTAAATATAGAATATTTAAAATTTTTCTTAAATTCTTTCTGCTCCCGCAAACTAAGTTTCAATTTTATCCGGAAAAAATTCATATTTTTATTATCTATGAAACTAATTCTGCGCATCACCGGAATTTTCCTTGCAGCCCTCGCGTTAATAATATTGCTCTTAGTGGTCCTGGACTATAGTTACGTTCTTCGGGGAATTCAAGTGATTTATTTATCAGGTCACACCACAGCTTACATTGATGATTACCCCGAATTTGAAAACCGTACAATTGCTGCAGGAAAGAATATTCAGCCCTGGCCAGAACACGGTCAAATCAATACTGCTACACCTACCGAAAAACTTCAGAAAACCAATAAAGATCTGGGAACGGTCGCTTTTTTAATTATAAAGAACGACAGTATCTGGTATGAGAATTATGCCGAAGGATATGATGAAAATTCCAAAACCAATTCCTTTTCCATGGCAAAAACAATTACAACTGCCTTGCTGGGAAAAGCCATTGATGATGGTTTTATAAAAAACTTGGAACAGCCGGTAGCCGATTTTTTACCGGAATTCAACACTCCTTCCGGTTCTGCGATAACGGTAGGGGATTTGGCTTCCATGTCTTCAGGACTGGATTGGAACGAAGATTATTTCAATCCGTTCTCTCAAACAGCGAGAGTTTATTTTGATGAGAATATACGGGAAGTTGTATTGGATCTAAAAGTTATAGATAAACCCGGAACTGCCTTTAAATACCTTAGCGGCAACACCATCCTCTTAGGCTTGGTTTTGGAAAAAGCCACCGGTAAAGATCTTTCAACTTATCTGAGCGAAAGTTTTTGGCAACCTTTGGGAATGAAAAACGACGCTTTATGGCAACTGGACAGCAAGAAGAGCGGAATGGAAAAGGCCTATTGTTGTATTTCTTCAAATGCCCGCGATTTTGCCCGTTTTGGGAAGCTTTTCAAAGATCAAGGAAAATGGAACAAACAGCAAATCCTGGATTCAGCATTTATAGCAAAGGCAACCCATCCCAGGTTCCCGGATTCCCCGGAATATGGATATGGCCTGTGGCTGAGCGATCATAAAGACAGAGAGATCTTCTATTTGCGCGGGGTACAAGGACAATATGTAATTGTTATTCCGGAAGACAACCTGATTATAGTGCGTCTTGGCCAGGCGTTTATAAAAAAGAAAAAAAGTGAAAAACATCACGCCGATTTTTATATCTATATTGATGAAACCTATAAAATGCTGAACAATGCTTCGTAAAATCAACCTGGAACACATATTATTTCTCGACATTGAAACCGTGCCGGAAGAAAAATCATTCAAAGATTTATCTGAAGAGAGAAAAATACTCTGGGAGGAGAAAACCACTTACAAGCGAAAAGACGAATTTACCGCTGAAGAATATTATGACCACGCCGGAATCTGGGCAGAATTTGGTAAAATTATATGTATTTCGGTGGGATTTTTTAAGATCAGGGATGAGAATCGAAGTTTCAGGATGACCACTTTTAGTGGTGGGGAAGAAAAATTGCTGAAAGATTTTTCCAATTTGCTCGAGACCCATTTTTACAAACCTCATCATCTCCTTTGCGCCCATAACGGCAAGGAATTCGATTTCCCGTATATCTCACGCCGTCTATTGATCCATAACCTACCGCTGCCGGTAAAACTGGATCTATTCGGCAAGAAACCCTGGGAAGTTCCGCATCTGGACACCCTGGAACTGTGGAAATTTGGCGATTACAAGCATTACACTTCCTTAAAACTCCTTACCAATGTATTGGGAATTGCTTCTCCCAAAGACGACATAGGCGGCTCCCAGGTTCGTGACGTGTTTTATATAGATCTTGGGATTGCGCGCATAGTAACCTATTGTGAAAAAGACGTTGTTGCAATTGCACAGGTGATATTAAAACTCCGCCAGGAAGAATTGCTGATTGATGCTGAGATCATTTCGGTTTAATACGGAAAGAAATTTTTAATTTCAGGCAATTACCTATAATTTTGCAGCTCTCAAAATGAATTTAAGATGGCAAAACCAGACCTGCAAACTTCTACGCTTCCCTATTTTAATTTCCCGGAAGAAATGCAATGGCTTTATGAAAATGGGTACGATATAAAATTTGAAAAAATCAAGGCCATCCTCGCTTTAGACAGGGAATTATTGATCTCAGATTTAGTTGATGTTCTAAAAGACAGTATTGTTCGTTTTGAAATTTTCAAAAAAAAGGCGGAAACAGAAGGCCATAACGATGAAAATTTTAATTTCCCCAGCCATGCACTTTTGTTACTGACTGAATTAAAAGCAGAAAATGCCCTGGACCAAATCCTGGAGGTTTTAAAGCAAACTCAGGATTTTTTCGATTTCTGGTTTGGTGATTTGATGCAAAGCTTTGCCTCACCCGCAATTTTTTGGTGCGGGATTCATCAAACTGAGAAACTCTTTAACTTCCTAAAATTTCCGAACATCTTCTTTTACAGCAAATCTTATGTGAGTGAAGCTGTTATTAGAATCCCCACAATATTTCCCGAAAGAAGACCTGAAATATTGAATTGGAGCCGGGAATTGTTGATTTCAAATATTGAAAAATCCAATGACGGAGACCTTGAAGATATTTTATACAATGGTTTTTTTATAGCAGATTTGACCAATGCCGGTTTTTACGAATTATTGCCCGAAATAAAACAGCTGTTCGATTCCCAAAGTATAGCGGTTCATATTTGTGGGGACTATGAAGAGATTGTAGAAGATATTCCCATCCAGGATTACGAGTATTTTGACCAGCTCGAAAAAGATATTTTTGAAAATTACACCTATTTAAATGAGGGGTCTGACAACTTTGAAATAGATAATGAAGAAAATTTTGACAAAGGTCTTTTTAACGATTCCCGATTTTTAAATGAACTTCAAAAATCAGATCTTAAACTACCTAAAATAGGCCGAAATGAACCCTGCCCTTGTGGAAGCGGAAAAAAATACAAAAAATGCTGTATTGACTCCAATTAACAGTTGTTGGATTCAAGACTAAAAACAAAAAAACCGCCTCTTTCGAAGCGGTTTTTTACAATTTGATTATTTGATACTAATTTTTTAATTCCTTTCCATTTGGAAAAAGCCTTAAAAAGCGAACTTGATCCCTTGTGATAAGGGCAGTTCAGTAGTATAGTTAATCGTATTTGTCTGTCTTCTCATATAAACTTTCCAGGCATCGGAACCGGATTCGCGTCCGCCACCGGTTTCTTTTTCACCACCGAATGCACCGCCAATTTCAGCACCGCTGGTACCAATATTCACGTTGGCAATTCCGCAGTCAGATCCTGTTACAGAAAGAAAACGTTCTGCTTCCCTTAAGTTATTGGTCATAATGGCCGAGGACAATCCCTGTCTCACGCCATTCTGAATTTCAAGGGCATCTTCCACAGTTCCTGAATATTTCATCATATACAACACCGGCGCAAAAGTTTCGTGCTGCACGATCTCATAATGGTTTTCGGCTTCGGCAATTGCGGGTTTTACATAACATCCGCTTTCATAACCTTTACCTTCCAGAACGCCACCTTCAACGATAATTTTCCCACCTTCTTTTACAACTCTGTCAAGCGCGTTTTGGTAATTTTTAACCGCATCTTTATCTATAACCGGGCCCACGTGATTGTTCTCATCCAGCGGATTCCCGATTTTTATTTGATTATAAGCGGCAACTATGGCATCTTTCACCTTATCGTAAACAGATTCGTGAATGATCAACCTTCTGGTAGAAGTACAGCGCTGTCCGGCAGTTCCCACAGCTCCAAACACAGCTCCAATAACCGTCATTTTCACATCGGCATCCGGAGTTACAATGATGGCATTGTTCCCTCCTAATTCCAATAAACTTCTTCCCAAACGTTCTGCAACTTTTGAAGCTACAATTTTACCCATTCTGGTAGAACCTGTTGCCGAAATAAGCGGAATACGGTTATCCGTGGTCATCATTTCCCCAACTTTATAATCTCCTGTTATCAAACATGAAATCCCTTCCGGCACTCCGTTTTCTGCAAATACGCGAGCAGCTATTTTTTGACAGGCTACAGACGTAATAGGTGTTTTTTCCGATCCTTTCCAAACGCAGGCATCTCCGCAAACCCAGGCCAAAGCCGTATTCCAGGACCACACGGCCACAGGAAAGTTAAATGCCGAAATAATCCCAACCACGCCAAGCGGATGGTATTGTTCGTACATACGGTGTCCCGGACGTTCAGAGTGCATGGTAAACCCGTGCAGCTGTCTGGACAAGCCTACCGCAAAATCACATATGTCGATCATTTCCTGCACCTCGCCCAAACCTTCCTGGTAGGATTTTCCCATTTCGTAGGAAACAAGTTTCCCCAATGGTTCTTTTAACCGGCGCAATTCATCATTAAATTTACGCACAATTTCACCACGTTGTGGGGCAGGCATTAATTTCCAGGTTTTAAAACCTGCGGTTGCAGTAGTCATTACCTTTTCAAAATCTTCTTTTGTAGTAGATCTTACCTTCCCTATCAAGGCTCCATCCACAGGAGAATAGGATTCAATAATTTCCCCGCTGCCAAAAAAATCATGCCCGGTAGAAGTTCCTGCATTTATATCTTCAATCCCCAGTTCGTTCAGGGCTTTTTTAATTCCAAATTTTTCTGCTATTTCACTCATTTATTTGTGTTTTTATCTGTTTTGGTATTTATTTATTGCGAAAATAATAAAAAAATACCCATTAATCATTATCTGCCGTAAACAGTTTGTCAACAGGCATTACCGTACCGCACTTATCGCAGGTTCGCAAATCCTTACTTTCGTAAAAATGTTTAAAATGCTTTAAAAAATCGGTTTCAATATTTTTCAAAGGAAAATAAACCTCATATAATTTATTGTTGCACTTATCGCAAAACCACAAGAGGCCGTCCTCTACATCCTCCCCCACACGTTTGAGCTCTATCACCAAACCTATGGATCCTTCGTGCCTAACGGGCGAATGTGGGACTTTTGCCGGGTGCAAATACATATCCCCTGGACCGAGTTTCATCGTAACCTTCTCGCCATTATCCTGCACATGCAATTCAATATTTCCTTCCAGCTGGTAAAAAAGCTCTTCCGTTTCGTTGTAATGATAATCTTTCCTTGCATTTGGCCCTCCCACGATCATCACGATATAATCGTCAGAATTCTTATAAATACTCTTGTTCCCAACCGGAGGTTTCAACAAATCGCGGTTCTGCTCAATCCACTTATTGAGGTTAAAAGGTTTATTTATAGCCATATTGTACGTGTTTTTACCGAACGCATAAAATTAAACAATCTCAAACAGAAAGTTCTAAAGCTTATCAAAAATTTTTGGGCGTGTGCCAAAAAGGGCACCGCGCTATCCGTTACAAGTCCCCGGCGCGAAAAAGCGCCTGCGGGTTTTCCACTCCTATCGCTCACGCAAACAAATAATGAACCCAATCTATCGTAAATTTTAGTACTTTTATACACCGTAAATCTATCCTTCTAATTATGAAAAAACTTCTACTCCTGATTTCATTGGCAAGCATTTTTGCCTGCAATCAATCTTCTGTCGACAAGAAACCTATTGGGGAAACTCCCACAAAACCTATCTCAGATAAAGTTGAGAGTAATAATTTCGGGATCGTCATTCACGGCGGGGCGGGCACCATTTTAAAGGAAAATATGACCGATTCCATGGAAATCGCATATAAGGCCGTTTTAGAAGAGGCCGTTAAAGCGGGCCATGAAATTTTGGCAAATGGCGGGACTTCCATTGAAGCCGTTCAGCGAAGCATCAATATAATGGAAGACTCACCTCTTTTCAACGCGGGAAAAGGCGCCGTATTTACCAATCAGGAAACCAACGAGATGGATGCCGCCATTATGGATGGGGAAACCCTGAATGCCGGTGCTGTTGCCGGGGTTACAACGGTGAAAAACCCTATTAACCTCGCATTTCAGGTCATGGAAAATTCCCCGCACGTTTTGCTTTCCGGAAAAGGTGCAGAGCAATTTGCAAAAGAACGCGGACTCGAAATAGTGGAACCTTCCTATTTTTATACCGAGGAGAGATTCCAGTCTTTACAACGTGTGAAAGAGGCCGAAAGATCCAAATTGGATTCCGCAAATCAAAAAACAGCTTTTTACGATCCATATATTAAAGAATCCAAATTTGGAACCGTGGGTTGCGTGGCATTAGACAAAAACGGAAATATAGCAGCTGGAACCTCAACCGGGGGAATGACCAACAAAAAATGGAACAGAATTGGAGATGTGCCAATTATTGGCGCGGGAACTTACGCGAATAACGCAACCTGCGCGGTTTCCGGAACCGGATGGGGCGAGTATTTTATTAGGGGAGTTGTAGCTTATGATATTTCGGCCATGATGGAATATAAGAAAATGAGCTTGGAAGAAGCTGCCAAAAAAGTGATCCAGGAAAAACTAACCGAATTAGGCGGCGAAGGCGGAATTATAGCCATAGATCACAAGGGAAATATAGCCATGGAATTCAATTCTGCCGGGATGTACCGCGCCGCGATGAACAAAAAGGGCGAATTGACCATTGGCATCTATAAAGAAAATGAAGCCGCAATAGAAAATAAAAAGTAAGTTCGATCAAAACAATCGTCTAAAGCCCGGTAAGAATATTCATTGGACAATTTTTGTTTGATGGCTTCACCGGTTTTTTGATATTAGAATTATTATGTTTTTAAAGATATTCCTTCCCAGCTTCTTATTAAACTTTTTTATTTCAGCCATTTGTTTTCTGATATTTACTCCAAGCCTGTACTCTCAAGGCTTAACAAGGCAGGAGTTCCATGACAGCATAAAGAAGATGCCCTCATTCTCCATGTATCAGGATGTTTACTTTATCACGGGGGTTGCTACGAATGAACCTATTTCCAAAGAATTTTCGGATATCAAATATCAAATCAGTTTTAAACAAATGGTGACAAAAGCCACCTTGCCTTTTAATTCCTATTTGTTTTTTACATACACTCAAAAGGCTTTTTGGGACGTTTACAAAAATTCAAGTCCTTTTGGCGAAATAAATTTTAATCCGGCCGCTGGTTTGGGAAAACCGATTTTTAAAGATAACGGATTAATTGGTTTGTTGGAATTTAAAATAGAACACGAATCAAACGGAAAAGATAGTATTGCCAGCAGAAATTGGAATCGTTTTTCCTTAACCTATAATACCGCTTTGAGTAAAAAAATGATCCTTAGCGTTGAAGGCTGGATTCCCTATACCTATAAAGAGAGTAATCCCGATATTCTGGATTATGTGGGCTTGGGAGAAGTAAAACTGGAGTACACCATTATCCCTGAAAAACTGGTGGCCGATATCACCCTTAGAAAAGGTTTAAAAGACTGGAATGGGGCCATGAGTACAAGATTGCTCTATAAATTATTCAACAATTCCGGAAATCAATACCTCATGCTGGAATGGTTCGCAGGTCACACTGAAAATTTATTTGATTACAATAAATTTACCAGCATGATCCGACTTGGCTTTGTGATAAAATCCACCCAATTAAATATTCTTCGCAGGAAATAATTTCAATCTAAATTGATTAACCCTGCCAAGGTTTTAAACGCTGGCAGGGTTGATTAATTCAGTTTTCCGCCCTTTTCAGTCCACCAGGAATGAACTTCTACTTTTAACCGGCCAGCTTTTACCATGGGATCCAGCTTTGCCAGACTATCGGCTTCTTTTTGCGTTGGTGTGTTGAAAACCACAATTCCCCGAATTTCCCCATCATCACCAAAAGGACCGATCAAGCTTGCATATCCTTCACTGGCCATTCTGTTTAAATGTGCCAGATGCTGTTTTTGAAGTTCCGCCGCTTCTGTAGAATCCTGACTCCTGTTATCGCCAGATTTCAAAAAAACCATGAAATATTGCTGCATCAAATAAGTGGAATCACCTTCCTCATAAATAAAAGTTTGATGCCCATTTTCCTTCAACTGTTGAGCTCTTTTTTCCAGTTTAATTTTTTCTGCTTTTACCCTTGATTTGGCAGGAATTCCCCTGATACTTTCAACGTGCTGTTCACAGGAAATTATCGATAAAAAGAGCCCTAATAAAGCTATAGTTTTTTTCATTTCCATTTATTTCCCCCAGTTAATAAATGGGTTTTTGCTTAGTTGAGAGTTGTAATAACGAACTTCACCCGTTACCTCTTCTCCCAACCATTCCGGTTTTTCAAATGCCTCATTTTCAGAATTCAATTCAATTTCAGCTACAATTAACCCCTGATTCTCTCCAAAAAATTCATCAATTTCAAAAGTGTGTTCTTTGATTTCTACTAAATATCGCATTTTTTCTATTAATCCCGGCTCACATAACTTCATCAATTCTTCGGCTTCAACAACCGGAATTTCCTTTTCCCATTCAAACCTGGTCAGGCCGTTTTTCGAAGATTTCCCTTTTATGGTCAAAAAAGCCTGGTCTCCCCTGATCCTTATTCGCACGGTTCGCTCCGGATGTGTATTCAAAAATCCCTGGATTATCCTGAATTTTTTAGTTGCCTGGGTTTTAAACTCTTCTGATCTTACTAAAAATTTACGCTCAATTTCTACCATACCTCAAATGCCTTTCGTGGCTATTCTTTTAATTTCATCTGATTCAATTATACTTTTGTTAAAACCTTTATTTGCGACTATCAGCATTGCCCTTGCGATGGTTTCCGGATGAATGGAACGGTATTTTTTGAGAGGACCTATCAATACATAATTCAATATTTTCATAACCTGCCTTGCCACATTTTCAAAAAACCGTTTTTCCCCGCGGTCACCTGCAATAAGCGAAGGTTGAAAAATATAGGTGTTTTTAATTTTTTGAGCCAGGACATCCCGTTGCATTTCTCCTTTAACTTTGTTGTAAAACATCCCGCTATCTGGATTTGCGCCCAGTGCAGAAATCACGACGAAGGTAGAAATTCCGTTTTCTTTACAAAGTTTTGCCGCAGTTACAGGAATTCCATAATCTATTTTCCGGTAGGTTTCCTCATTGGGAGTTTTGCTTTTGGTGGTGCCGATACAGCAAAAGACCTGATCGGCTTTGAACTGTTCCTTGTAGTTTTCCAATTGAAAAAGATCGACTAAATGTTCTTCAATTTTACTGTTTTCTATTTTTACCGAAGATCGGGAAAACAATATAATTTTTCCATATCGAGGATCCTTCAGAAGTTGTTGAAGTAAAACTCCGCCGGTTAATCCGGTTGCTCCAAGTATTATTGCTGTTTTCATAAATAAATAATCTTTTCAAATCTAACCGAATTTTGGTAGATGGTTTTTCTAAAATTAATTACACGTGTTCGGTATTGGATATTTGCCTTAAGGTATGAAGCACTGAAGTGAAAAATAAAATAAATTTTGTTCCAATTTATTTTTCATATTGGATTAAGAAAAGTTCATCCACTTTTTTAAAACCAGAATCAGATGAAATTAATGGCAGATCAAGATATAAAGCAGTCGCAATAATGAGACAATCAGGAATTTTTGTGTGATATTTTTTTCTTAATCGAATCGTTTCATCTCCATTTAATAAATACAAAACAATATTTGTATCCAAAAATAGTTTACGCCCACTCATCGCGAAGTTCTTTCTGGATAACTAAAGCATCTCTGTTTAAACTAATTTTGCCACAAAATTTATAGGTATCCACTCCTGGCATTTTCCGTTCCCTCGAGATTCCGTCCAGGACTTTTTTAATATTTTTTTTTGTTGCACCGTGTTTTAAGAAAGTAACCATCACCTTAATTTTAATTTAAAGATACAAATTCTATTGAATATTTATAAAAGTCATTTTTTACATTTTTTCAAAACTCTTGTGATTCCTGCTGAAACATCTATTATTTTAAATGTGCCGAAAATGGAAAATAATAAATTTTTAAGCTAATTATGATAGCTAAGTGACTTCTTCATATTTATTTGGGTTGTTTAACGGTCTGGATAATTCAACAAGTCAGTTGGAAAAACCTGGCTCTATACAAATTGAAAGTTCCCAACTACTTTAATAGTCAGTGTTAGTTTATCTAAAGAAATTGATTGTGGTTAAGCCTAATCAATTTGTAGTTTTACTAAATTTACAAGGTGGAAGAGCATAGGCCTTTAAGAAAAATTATTCATGTTGACATGGATGCATTCTATGCTTCAGTGGAACAACTGGACAATCCGGAACTGCGGGATAAGCCCATTGCCGTTGGCGGCAGTGAAGAACGTGGAGTTGTTGCGGCAGCAAGTTATGAAGCCAGAAAATTTGGAGTTAGAAGTGCGATGAGCAGTATAATTGCAAAACGGAATTGCCCGGATTTGATCTTCGTAAAACCTAGATTTGAGCGTTACAAGGAAATTTCCAATCAAATACGTGCCATTTTTCTCGAATATACAGATTTGGTAGAACCGCTTTCCCTGGACGAAGCTTATCTGGACGTAACCGAAAATAAAAAAGGAAACCCCAGCGCCACTTTAATTGCCCGGGAAATACGTGAAAAGATCAGGATAAAAACCGGTTTGAACGCTTCAGCCGGAATTTCCATCAATAAATTTGTCGCCAAAATTGCCAGCGATGTAAATAAACCGAACGGACAAAAAACGGTAAACCCGGAGGAGGTGGAAGAATTTCTGGAGAAGCTGGAGATCAGAAAATTTCACGGGGTTGGAAAAGTTACCGCCGAAAAAATGTACCTACTGGGAATTTTTAAAGGTTGGGATCTGAAACAAAAATCGGAAGAATTTTTGACCAAACATTTTGGGAAAAGTGGCTCACATTATTATAACGTAGTTCGCGGAATTCATTTAAGCGAGGTAAAACCGAACAGGATAAGGAAATCCTTAGGTGCAGAAAGAACTTTTGACGAAAACATTTCTTCGGAAATTTTTATGCTGGAACGCCTGGAAAATATCGCGGAAGAAATTGAACGCCGACTCAAAAAAAGCAAAGTCGCCGGTAAAACGGTGACTTTAAAGATTAAATACAGTGATTTTACCCAACATACCCGAAGCAAAACCATTCCGTATTTTATTTCATCCAAAGAATTGATTTTGGATATTTCAAAAGCATTGCTTTTCCAGGAAAAAATGAGTGAATCGGTAAGGCTTTTGGGAATTACGCTTTCCAATCTAAATACAGAAAAAAAAGAGAAGAAAGAAATAGCAGTTCAGTTGAAATTTGAATTCTAAGAATAGTCAAAACAAAAAAACCACAAATACACTAACAAAACATTTAGTGCATTCGTGGCTAAAATTTAAAGAATTGTAAACTTATTCTATCTCCGAAACCCTCAGGGTATTTACCATCCCCTTGTCTGAAATTGGCATTGCAGCAAGATTTATAACAAAATCTCCGTGCTCTGCATAACCTTTTTCTTTGGCGATACTGTTGATATCATCAATGGTTTCATCGGTACTTTCAAATTTATCATAGAAAAAAGCTTTAACGCCCCAAAGCAAGCTCAACTGAGAGAGGATCCTCCTGTTTGATGTAAAGACCAAAATATTTGATTCCGGCCTCCAGGCAGAGATCTGGAATGCGGTATAACCACTATTGGTCAAGGTACAAATAGCCTTTGCCTTGATTTCATTGGCCATAAAAGCCGCATGATAACACACAGATTTTGTAATATATCTCTTGGTGCGAATGTGAGGTGGATTGTGTGGCACATGAATAAGTGGTGAATCTTCAACACATTTAATGATTTGCGACATTTTCCTTATTACCTGAACGGGATAATTTCCAACAGAGGTTTCTCCGCTTAACATCACGGCATCTGCCCCATCCATAACCGAATTGGCCACATCGTTCACCTCGGCCCTTGTTGGGGTAAGGCTGGTGATCATGGTTTCCATCATTTGGGTAGCTATAATAACCGGGATCCGGGCCTTTTTGGCTACCAAAACCAGTTGTTTTTGAATAAGCGGAACTTCCTCAGCAGGAATTTCCACTCCCAAATCCCCACGGGCAACCATTAGTCCATCGCAATAAGCAACGATTTTTTCTATATTTTTGACTCCTTCCGGTTTTTCGATTTTGGCGATGATCGGAATTTTATGTTCGCTGTGTTCCTTGATCAAATTTTGCAAAAGGATGAGGTCTTCAGCATTCCTTACAAATGAAAGCGCCATCCAGTCCACTTTTTGTTCGCAGGCAAAAATAGCGTCTTCAATATCCTTTTCGGTAAGTGCCGGCAGGGAAATATTTGTATTGGGAAGGTTCACACCTTTTTTTGACCTTAACGGCCCTCCCTGAATTACTTTAGTAACAACTTCATCTACTCCATTGGTGCTTATAATTTCGAACATCAACTTTCCGTCGTCTAAAAGGATGCGTTCCCCTTTTTGTACATCCCGTGGGAATTGTTCATAATTCATATAAACCCTGGAAGCAGTACCTTCGAATTCTTTTCCGGTAACAAAAGTGATTTGATCACCTGGAGTTACAACTACCTCGTCCTTCATAACTCCTACCCTTAACTTAGGTCCTTGCAGATCGCCAAGAATAGCTGCGTTGTATCCAAATTCTTCATTTAATTCACGAATCATTTGAATTCTTTCTTTTACATCATCATAATTGGCATGTGAGAAATTGATTCTAAAGACGTTCACCCCTTCATCCAACATATCTTTTAAAACAGATTTTTTACTTGTTGCTGGCCCTAAAGTGGCTACGATCTTGGTTCTTTTGTTTGTTGGCATCTAGTCTAAAATTAAATTATTTTTTGATTTCAGTTGATTGGGATCAACTTTAAATGTTGTTATTATATTTGGTATAAGCGCTATCCGGGTAAGCCATTTTTCTACTTCCGCATTTTCCAGATCTCCTTCTATTTTTAAAAAGTAATCCACTTCTTTATATTCCGGGATAAAAAAGGTGGTTTTTGGGCTAAATTCCTCTTCTGTAAAGAGAGAACCTGTACTTATCACCTTCTTATTAGCTCCTTTATATTTGTTTTTGATCAAATAAACGGAAAGGTATTTTGCAGGTTCTTTAAAAACATATAGTGGATATAAAGCCTGAACATCGCCGTGGTTAAAGTCAACATCACAGCGGGCCCGTTTCAAATTAAGATGCAGCAATTTATTTAAAAAAAAAGCGATTTTATAGTCTTCCAAAGTACTGTGGATAGCCAGTAGATGATAATCCTCTTCTTCATCATCCAGCAGCAATTTATGGGGTAGCATATTCCTAACTTTAATGATAAAGATAACGCAAGAATGCCAATTTATAAGGATTTTAGATCAAATTTTAGGATTTTTCTACGAAAACGTTTTAGTAAAACTATTAATTTTACTCGATTTCTATCTTGTTTTGAAGTGCGAAAAAGGCTCGTTTTGAGGCTTTTTCTTCGGCTTTCTTTTTGGAAGTTGCACGTGCTTTTGCCACCACTCTTTCATCAATCCTAAGTTTTACGGCAAAGTGCTTCATCTCATCAATTCCGGTATCCTCATAAACTTCAAAATTGAAATTTTTCTTTGTTTTTTGGCACCATTCAATAAGCAGGCTTTTATAGCTTATCACCTCCCCTTCCAGCTGCTCGATATCAACATAAGGACTTATCACCCGATCAAAAATAAACTTTTTGCAATATTTATAACCCCTGTCCAAATAGATTGCTCCTATTAGGGCTTCAAATAAATTTCCATGGATATTGGCGCCAAATTGATCCTTGGCAATATTAGTTTGCACAAGATCTATGAGATTCAAGTCTTCTCCCAATTCATTTAAATGTTTTCGGCTCACCACTTTGGAACGCATTTTTGTGAGATAGCCTTCATCCCCACCGGGGGTAGTTTTAAATAAATATGCAGCGATAACAGCGCCCAACATGGCATCGCCCAAAAATTCCAGCCGTTCAAAATTAACCGCGTTTCCAAGCTGGTCTTTTTGGTTCAAAGACCTATGGGTAAAGGCCTTTTGGTAAAATAATATGTCTTTGGGCCTAAAACCTAATATCTTTTGAATTGTAACAAAAAAATTCCCGCTTTTAGAAGAACGGGAATTTAATATTTTTCGAATAAGGCTCATAATAGGTTATTCGTCTAACTTTTTAAACAATACGCAGGCATTATGACCTCCAAATCCAAAGGTATTGCTCATAGCCACTTTTACATCGCGCTTTTGTGCTTTGTTAAGTGTTAGATTCAACTCCGGATCTATATTGTCATCAAATGTTTGATGATTTATGGTTGGAGGAACTATCCCATGTTTCATGGACAAGATCACAGAAATTGCTTCAATAGCACCTGCAGCCCCCAACAAATGGCCCGTCATGGATTTTGTAGAATTTATATTAATATTCTTGGCATGTTCCCCAAAAACCTTCCCTATGGCTTTAAGTTCTGCAACATCTCCCAGGGAGGTTGAGGTACCGTGTGTATTAATAACATCTACATCTTCCGGTTTTAATCCGGCATTGTGCAAACAATTTTTCATAACCGCAACAACCCCAATTCCATCCGGATGTGGAGCCGTCATGTGGTAGGCATCAGAGGAAAGTCCTCCGCCTATAAATTCAGCATAAATTTTTGCGCCACGTGCTTTTGCATGCTCATATTCTTCCAAAACCAAGGCTCCTGCTCCTTCTCCCAGCACAAATCCATCTCTGGTCGCGTCAAAAGGCCTTGAAGCAGTTTCCGGGCTTTCATTCCTGGTGGATAGTGCATGCATTGCATTAAATCCTCCCATCCCCGCCAGGGTTATGGCAGCTTCTGATCCCCCTGAAATAATGACATCACTATATCCAAGGCGAATGTTGTTTAAGGCATCGAACATGGCATTGGCCGCCGAAGCACACGCTGAAACCGTTGTGTAATTGGGCCCCATAAAACCATGTCGTATCGAGATATTGCCCGGGGCAATATCTGCAATCATCTTAGGGATAAAGAACGGGTTAAAACGCGGGGTTCCATCGCCTTCGGCAAAGTTGATCACCTCGTTTTGAAAGGTCTCCAAACCTCCAATTCCTGCACCCCAAATCACGCCCACGCGGTATTTATCGACCGTATCCAAGTCAATTCCGGAGTCTTTTATAGCCTCATCGGAAGCAACAATGGCATACTGTGCAAATCTATCGAGTTTCCTGGCTTCCTTGCGATCAAAGAAATCAAGAGGATCGAAATTTTTGAGTTCACAGGCGAATTTAGTT
>Ga0307487_1001407_pt1 | contig 16968 bp, 14 predicted proteins | sample CBIW12metaG_FD_203665 | JGI IMG/M metagenome (GOLD analysis project Ga0307487, IMG submission 203665) | Sea-ice brine microbial communities from Beaufort Sea near Barrow, Alaska, United States - CBIW 1.2 | ecosystem: Environmental > Aquatic > Marine > Coastal | place: USA: Alaska | collected... | reverse complement strand
GTAATAACATACTTAATTGGTTGTTAATCAGTAAAAAAGATACAAAAAAAGGAGTAAAAACACTACGTTTTTTACTCCTTTTCAATCCTTTTTATTTAAATTTTTGGGGGACTTTTTCAGTGCCCTCAAACTTTTCCAGAGGCTACTTTTTTCCAGAACTTAGGGGTGTAAAGTTTGATGCTTTAGGAAATCCAAATAAGTATGATACAGAAAAAATTATTCAAGGTGAGTTAGGTGTTAAATACGGTGCTGGTAAATTCTCAGGTACTGCTGCACTTTATGCTTTAACACTTAAAGATCGTAAAAGTATAACCTTTGTAAATGCACCGGGTGGTGGTTTTACTGAAGAAGTTGATCTTCAAAATTCAAAAACTTTTGGTATTGAAACTTCCTGGAAATATAAATTCACACAAAATTTTAACTTCAATGGGTCATTTACATTCCAGGATCACGAAATTACCAAGTCTGAAAATAACCCGGAGTTTGAGGGTAATGAATTAGCAAGACAACCTGATTTTATAACATCTTTAGGTATAGATTATGACAATTCTATTTTTGATGGAAGTTTTATTTATAATTATACAGGTAATAAGTATACAAACGACTCTAATTCTATTGAGTTGGATGCTATTGGCATTGCCAATTTAAATCTTGGATATACTTTTTCCGTAGGAGAAGGTGATGAAACTTTACGTTTAGGGGCTCAGGTATTTAATTTATTTAATGATTCCGGTGTTACTGAAGGCTCTCCCAGACTTAACAATAATCAAACAGAAGAGGAGTTTTTTGTAGGAAGACCTATTTTGCCAACAAGAGTGTTTTTAAACGCCACATTTAATTTTTAAGATTTAATTTGATTGTTTAGTTTCATAACTCATCACTTCCTGCTAAGTGTAAGTGATGAGTTATTTTTAACCTAAAAAAAGTAATGATGAAAGAATTACAAGATAAAGCTAAAGATATTCTTAATAAAAATTGGAGGGATGGCTTTAGCATACCCTGTGAAAATTTATATCCATTCCAATGGTTTTGGGACTCTGGTTTCATAGCAATTGGTTTTGCTCATTTTGATATGCCCAAGGCTGAAGAGGAAATAAAAACCTTGTTGGATGCACAATGGGGAAATGGATTTATACCTCATATTATTTTTCATACCGATACCGATACATACTTTCCAGGTCCAGATTTTCATCGTTCAGATTTACATCCTGAGGCCTCAAAAAAGTATAGATCTACAGGTATGACACAACCACCTGTTACGGGGTTTGTGTTACAAGAAATATATAGGATCAGAAAGGATAAAAAAGCCACATTAAAGTTTATAGAAACCCTTATTGATAAGGTTTATTTTAATCACGAATATTTCTATAAAAATAGAGATCCTCAAAATGAAGGACTCGTCTATATTTATCATAATTGGGAATCAGGTACAGATAATTCACCTATCTGGGATGATATTTGGGCTACTATGAACCCGCCGGAATACACTTTTGAAAGAAGGGATACCACACATGTTGATGCCTCGCAAAGACCATCAAATAGAGAATACGACCATTATCTATATATTATAGATATTGCAAAAGAGCATAATTATGACGATGCCAAAATAGCGGAACTTTCGCCTTTTTTAGTGCAGGATCCCCTGTTTAATTCGATTCTTATTAAATCTAACCAAAGTCTTATAGAATTATATAAATTAATTGGTAATAATGAGGATAAGATAAATCAACTTCAAAAGTGGCAAGAAAAAAGCATTGCTACTTTTAATAAAAAACTTTTTGATAAAGAACTGGGAGCCTATATACATTATGATTTAAGAAATGAAAGACCTATAAGGTTTGTGTCTTCGTCATCATTTTCGCCATTATTTGCCAATATTCCGGGTAAGGAAAGAGCAGGAATTTTGGTAAAAACTATGATGGATAAATTTGGAGGTGATGACATGTATTTATGTGCATCTTTCGATCCAACAAGCGAACGCTTCAATGCTAAAAAATATTGGCGCGGACCCGTCTGGATAAACCTTAATTGGCTGTTGTATTACGGATTGAAGCAAAATGGTTTTATTGATATAGCCGAACGCGTAAAACAAGATACCATTGCCATGATTGAGAAAAACGGGTTTTATGAGTATTTCGATCCTAGAAAAGAAATGCATGTTAAAGGAAATGCAGGCTATGGCGGAAATAATTTTTCCTGGAGCGCCGCTTTGTTTCTGGATTTAATCAAATAACCTAAAGAATAAGGTTACTTAAGGGTTATTCTATTGATTCTTGGCCATTTATATAAGTAATACACATAAATCATACGAATTGTAATTATGACAGAGCAAGAAATCATAGCTAAAGCGAAGGAGCTTTTTAAAATAAATGATACAGGTATTTTTATAAAACCGGGGAGTAATCAATATCCACATCAGTGGAATTGGGATGTAGGTTTTAATGCTATTGGACTGAGTTATTTTGATTTAGACAGGGCGAAATTGGAGGTGCGTTCATTTCTTTTAGGACAATGGAAAACAGGTAAGATCCCTCATATTCTTTACCATCATGGAGCCTCTGATTATTTCCCGACACCAGATTTTTGGCAAACAGGTGATTTGGATGAATCTCCGGAATTTGTTACATCTGGCATTACACAATTACCAATTTTGGCAACAGGCGTTAAGATGATGCTTAGGGGAAAGTATCAGGATAAAGAAACCTTAGCGTTCATTAAAGAAGTGTTTCCAAAAATTTTGGCCTGGCATAAATGGTGGTATAAGGCAAGAGATCCTCAAGATAATGGTTTGGTTTCCATTATCCATCCGTGGGAATCAACAGATAATTCCCCATCCTGGGATATTGCTTTGGAAAATATACATTTAGATTTTGTTCCGGAATATACAAGAAAGGATAAGGCACATGTAAATGAAGAAGAACGTCCTGTAGAAGATCATTATAAAAAATATATGTATCTCATCAACTTTTACCGAAACCTTAAATGGGATGATGAGTCAATAATAAAAGAAACACCATTTTTGGTACAATGTACCCTGGTTAACGTGCTGTTGCATCAAGCTAATAAAGATTTGATATTTTTAGGAGAACTGATAGGAGCAGATGTACAGGAAATAAAAGAATGGGTTCCTAAAGGAGCCAATGCCATGGAACGTTTATGGGATAAGGAAGATGGATTATACTATAATTTTGATGTAAGGACCAATAAACCAATCAAAGAAAATACCTGGGCAGGTCTTTCTCCTCTTTTTGCAGGTATTCCCACTCAAGAAAGAGCAGATTTTATGGTAAAAAGTCAATTGCTCAATCCTAAGAAATACGCCCCTTCTTTAGATAGCGATTACTATCTACCTTGTGTTAGCAAAGATAACCCCAAATATGAACCAGTCCGGTATTGGCGTGGTCCTGTATGGATGAGTGCAAACTGGTTATTAATGTTAGGCTTGCGTAATTACGGCTATAATGATTTGGCCGATAAAATAAAAGAAGATAGTTTGCTTTTGGTAAAAAAGTCTGGTTTTGTTGAATATTTTGATCCCAGGGACGGATCTCCAAAAGGAGCAGGTGGTTTTTCCTGGACTGCTGCAATAGCTGTTGATTTGATTTTAGAAAACAGGGATCTTTCTTAAATTCTGAATAGAAAAAAACAAGCTAAATTAAATGATAATAAGTATTAGTTAATATTATGGCAATGATAAATAAAAACCAAACTTATTCATGGCGGGATACCACCCAGTATTTAATGCCCATAGAACATAAACAAACTTTAGCAGGGGAATATGATTTATATCCTGTTCATCCATTATCAAAAGGAGAAATTAAATTTGGGTTTGACGCCCTGGCTGATATTATTGCGACTAAAAAACAAGTTGTGATTGATGGATATGTTGGTGTTTTTTGGGATAACATTCAAGAAAAACTGGATGCTGCTTTAAAAGCAAAAGGGCTTTCTGTCAATTGGCAAAACATTGATGAAGCTTATAAAACAAAAAACGAGTTGGATGTTATGCTTGCCCCTTGGCTTGGTGGTGACGATCCTGTTTTTGGTAAAATTTATGAGGGTACACTTAATGATTTTTTTGTGAAAGATAAATTAAAAAATATACAGCCAACCGATGGATTAAATATTGTCTATGGTTGTGGTGCGTCACTTTCCAATTGGGATGATGCCTTTTTAATCTATATGGATGTTCCTAAAAATGAAATTCAATATCGTTCCAGGGCAGCAAGCATTACAAACCTGGGGCAGCATCAACCCCAGGATCCTAAAGAAATGTACAAACGCTTCTTTTTTGTAGATTGGATCGCTCTGAACAAACATAAAGCATACCTTCTTCCAGGCATCGATATATTGGTAGATGAACAATGGAGGGATGAGATAACCTTTATTGATGGAGATAATTTTAGAAATACACTTGATGATATTTCCAGGAATGCCTTTCGTGTTCGGCCCTGGTTTGAATCAGGACCCTGGGGAGGAAATTGGTGTTTAAAAAACATTCCAGGGCTTCCTAAAAATGTGCCCAATTATGGATGGTCCTTTGAGTTAATTACTCCTGAAAATGGTTTGGTATTGGAGTCGGGGGGAAAACGACTTGAATGTTCTTTTGATTTTATCATGTTTCAGGCGTATGAAAATATTCTGGGACATTCAGCAAATCAATTTAAATATGATTTTCCTGTTCGAATTGATTATTTGGACACTTTTGATGGAGGTAATCTATCTATACAATGCCATCCCAATCCAGATTTTATTCGTGAGGAATTTGGTATGACTTTTACCCAGGATGAAACCTATTATATTATGGATTGTCAAAAGGAGGCAAAGGTATATTTAGGGTTTCAGGAAAATAGTGATGACAAAGAGTTTATACTTGCTTTAGAAACTTCTCATAAGGAAACTAAGGTGATGGATGTAGATTGTTATATCAATAGCGAACCAAGTCATAAACACGATTTGTTTTTGCTTCCTCATGGAACTGTGCATTCTGCGGGAAGCGATAACCTAGTCTTAGAAATTTCTGCAACACCCTATATCTTTACTTTTAAAATGTATGATTGGTTACGCCGGGGGTTAGACGGAAAACCAAGACCGATGAATATTGAGCGTGCTTCTGCAAATCTTGATTTTTCCCGAAAAGGCAAAGAAAACATAAAAAAAGAGTTAATAGCAGGCAAACATCTTATTGAATCTAACAAAAATTTAGAGGTATATCACCTTAAAACTCATAAAGATCAGTTTTATGATGTACATCGGTATGAATTTGATGATGAAGTAGAGATTGCTACCAATAACGACGTGCATATAATGAACGTAGTAGAAGGCAGTTATGTGCTTTTGGAAACTAAAAATGGTGCTGTGCAAAGATTTAATTATGCTGAAACTTTTGTAGTGCCATCGGCGGCAGAATCCTTTAAACTTATTAATAAGGGAAGTGAAAGAGTAAAGGTTATTGATGTTTTTATAAAAAAAAATTATGTCTATAAATAAGTCAATTATTGCCCTCGACGTTGGAGGATCATCCATTAAAAGTGGCATTGTAACCAATGGCGTTGTAAGTGATATAAGTACCCGAAATATTGACAGTAAGGCAAGTGCGGATATTATAATAGATTTTTGGATAGATATAATCCGAAAGCATTGGAGTCAGGGAATACCTTATGGCATTGCATTTAGTATGCCCGGACTATTTGATTATGAAGAAGGAATAAGTTTTATAAAGGGAACACATAAATATGAGAATTTATATGGACTAAACGTCAAGAAAGCGCTTTTAAAAAAACTACCTGAACCCTGCAAAATTATGTTCAGAAATGATGCAGAATCAGCAGTTATTGGCGAAGCGGTTTATGGAGCAGGAAAACCGTATAAAAAACTTATTGGTATTACCCTGGGTACTGGTTTTGGTTCTTCGTTCGTCTATAATGGAATACCTCAAAGGTCGTCAAAAGAAGTGCCGGGTAATGGCGAGTTATTTTCATATAAGTGGCAGGGACAGCGAGCAGATGATTTGTTTTCTATACGAGGTCTTACAAATAGATTAAGGGAAGAAGGATTTAATGAAGACCCAAAAGAAGCTGCAGAAAATGCATTGATTGACCCAAAACTTAAACGTGTTTTTGAAACTTGGGGAAAAGATATGGGAGGATTTTTAAATACCTATGTAAAACAATTTCAACCAGAAGTCATATTGGTTTTAGGTGGATTATCAGGAGCCTTTGATGTATTTGAGAATGCCCTTTCAGGCGTGTTAGAAGTGCCTCCAGTAAAAGGCATATTAAAAGAAAAAGCCGCTTTAATAGGTGCTAGTGATATGTTTGAATAGTTGACTTGATTTAAATATAAACAGTCAATTTTTTAAAAGACTATATTTTAGAAGATGAAGAACATTTAATGGAAATTTCAAACCAAACTTCCATTTGGAAATACTTTATTCAAAAAGGGAATAGCATAGAGTATTCTTAAAAATGAGTGGTTCGAAAAATTAAAACCTGAACTAAAAACAAAATTAATAATCAACACTAAAACTTAAAATATTGAATTGGCTAGACTATAGTATTATCGTATTTTACATTGTTTTCTTCTTAGGAATGGGATATTTTTTTAAGGATAACAAAGACTCTAAAGATTATTTTTTAGGTGGAAAAAGCATGAGTTGGTTTCCATTAAGTCTTTCGACCATGGCAACGCAATTATCTGCCATAAGTTTTATATCCGCCCCTGCATTCGTAGGAATGAAATTAGGAGGGGGGATGAAATGGTTAACCTTTGAGTTTGCCGTACCACTCGCCATGATTTTTATAATGATCGTTATCATTCCACCACTGTTTCGTTCAGGGGTGGTCAGTATTTATGAGTTTGTGGAAAAACGCTTTGATGCTTCTACCCGGCTGATTTTAAGTATCGTTTTTCAGTTGAGTCGTGCATTGGCAACAGGCGTTATGGTTTATACCATTGCTATTATTTTGCAGGCAGTTTTAGATATAGATTTTGTGTATACTATTTTAATTATTAGTGTCATTACCATTATCTATTCATGGCAAGGAGGTATGAAGGCCGTTGTATGGGGAGATGCTATACAAATGATTATTCTCTTTATAGGGTTAATTATTTGTCTATATTTTGGATGGACGCTTTTGCAGGAGCATGGAGGTTTAGCAGAAGGATTTAACCCGGAACGATTAAAAGTTATCGATTTTAATACAGGTATTGGAGAAGGTAATGAATACGGATTTTTACCAATGTTATTAGGGGGATTCTTTTTATATGTATCCTATTATGGGTGCGACCAAACTCAAGCACAACGATTATTATCGGCCAAAAGTGAAAAAACCATACGTCAATTATTATTGGCAAATGGGCTTCTTCGTTTTCCAATTGTTTTAATATACTGTACTATGGGGCTCGTTATTGGAGGCCTGGTAACATTAGCGCCAGATTTTTTACAAGAAATTGCCGCTACTACTCAAAAGTTTTTTCCTGAAGAATATGCAAAAAACGGCATTAAAGCAGATTTAATGATACCTGTTTTTATAATGAAATATTTACCCCACGGATTAATAGGGATATTAATAGTGGGCATACTTTCGGCGGCTATGTCATCACTAAGTTCAACGGTTAATTCGTTGTCAGCTGTAACAGTTGAAGATTTTTTTAATCGTGGGAAGGTGAAATTAAGTAATAAGAAATATATGCTTATTTCCAAAGCATCTGTGGTTCTTTGGGGGCTTGTTTGTATTGCGAGTGCATTCCTTTTTGGTGGAAGTAAAAGTGCGGTTATAGAAATTATTAATGCAATAGGTTCTGTGTTTTACGGCCCGGTGTTGGTTACTTTTCTTCTGGCCTTCTTTTCAAAAAAAGTGAATCATATTGGGATGAATGCGGGTATTATTCTGGCAGTATTAATTAACCTGATTTTCTCTAAAACCATACAAGAGCTGTTTCATATAGATTTAGGAATTCATATCTTTTGGATATGGTTAAACTTCACTGGTGTTATAATCTCATTGGTTGTTGCTTATGTGGTAAGTGCTTTGACAACAAATGTTGAGGTAAAAAAGATTTCTAACTTTAATGTAGCTATTAAAAAAGAAGATTTCATGATAAAAGAGGTTTACATTTTGGTGGCATTTTTTATTGCCATTGTTGCCTTTAGTTACTTTGTACCAACTATTTTTGGATAAACTCTTTTATATTCATTTTGAATGAAAATTATACTCGCACCAGATAAATTTAAAGGCTCTTTAACGGGAATGCAATTTTGCGCAGCTGTAGAAGAAGGCATAAAAGGAGTTTTACCCAATGCCGAAATTATTAAACTACCCTTGGCTGATGGGGGCGATGGTACTATTGAAATTTTAGAATATCATCTAAAAGGAAAACGTGTTGCCGTAAAAGTTAGCGACCCCTTATTTAGACAAATTGAAGCGTCGTATTTATATATGGATGCAATTGATACAGCATTTATTGAAATGGCGGAGGCTTCGGGAATGTATCTCTTAAAACCTGAAGAACAAAATTGTTTTCACACCACCACATTAGGTACTGGCGAGTTGATTTTAGATGCCATAAATAAAGGAGCAAAAACCATTATTTTGGGTATTGGCGGAAGTGCTACAAACGATTGTGGAATGGGTATGGCAACCGCTTTAGGCTATAAATTTGAAGATAAAAATGGCAAAGAGTTAAGTCCTATAGGAAAGAATTTATCAAAATTACATAAGATCAATAGCGATAATGTCATTGGGGCTTTGAAATCCATTGATTTTAAAGTTGCCTGTGATGTTACAAATCCATTGTATGGAGAAAATGGAGCTGCTTATGTTTACGGACCTCAAAAAGGAGCGTCTAAGGAAGAAGTTAAAGCATTAGACAAAGGACTTCAAAATATATCAAGCCTATTTAAAAAACAGTTTGGTTTGGATGTTCAAAGTATAAAAGGAACAGGAGCTGCAGGAGGCATGGGAGCAGGAACCTTAGTTTTTTTAAATGCAAAGTTACTTTCTGGTATTGATTTGGTAAAAGATTTAATCAAATTTGATACTAAGATTAAAGGAGCCGATTGGATTATTACTGGGGAAGGCGGGTTAGATTCTCAAACACTATCAGGAAAAACAATTAGCGGGGTGATAGCTTCAGCAAAAGAGCAAAGCATTCCCGTAGCTGCTTTATGTGGCACTGTCTCACTCTCAAAAGAAGATGCTGAAAATTTTGGAATATCCTATACAGATGCTGTTAGAGAAAAAGCTAAATCATTAAACGATGCCATGCAAAATGGTTATCTCTATGTCAAACAAATGGCAGCGAAATTTGCTGAAGAAATAGTTTAGCTATTTTTTATTCTTCCTTGCTTTCAGGACAATGTAAATTTGTACCTGGATGTTGAGTTTAGTGAAGATGGTACCGTGATCTCCCACTAAAGTTTTAGTGGTAAGGCCAACATATATAAAAAAGCCCTTTTTAATAGGGATAATATTTTCTCTTAAAACAATTCTTTTTTTACCAGTTCAAAATAAGAATCACTTACCGGAATTCTTATTTCAGACAGCAGAAGTTCCCGGCTTTTCAAGCCAGTTACCTTGTTCTTGTTTACAATGAAAGACCTATGCACCCGCATAAAATTTTTGGGTAAGGTACGCGCTAGAGATTTTAGCGATTGATTGCTCATCACTTTTTTATTGCCGGTATAATAAATCACATATTCGCTATCACTTTCTATATGTGTGATTTCATCTAAACTAATTTTATGTAAGTCGTATCCGGATTTCACAGTTAGTGTAGTCTGTGATTCCGTGGAACTATTGGATTCTAATTTATTTACAGCGGTTAAAAACCGTTCGAAGGTAATTGGCTTCAAAAGATAGTCTAAGGCATTCAACTCAAAACCGTCCAAAGCATATTCAGCATAGGCAGTAGTAAAGATTATTTTTGTTTTTGGATCCACCAGCCTGGCAAAATCGGTTCCTTTAAGATCCGGCATCTGTATATCTAAAAATATTAGATCTATAGCTTCATTTTTTAAGATTTGTAAAGCCTCTAGAGGGCTTTCAAATGAGCCTGTTAATTCTAAAAAATCTACTTTTTCTACATAGGTTTTCAGCAAGCCTCTTGCCAACTCCTCATCGTCGATTATTAAACATTTAGTTCTATACATTCAATTGTAATTCTACTTTATAAACTTCCGCAGTATCGGAAATTAATAAAGTATGGGTTTCTGGATATAAGATAGACAATCTTTTTTTCACATTAATAATGCCTATTCCGCCAACTTCATCTTTATTTATAGGATGTTCTGGCTTAGTATTTTCAATTTTAAAGGAGATCTCATTTATATTTGAAACAATTGAGATTTTGATAAAAGTCCCGGTTATTTTATCAATATTACTATGCTTAAAGGCATTTTCTACAAAAGGGATCAGCAACATAGGGGCAATAGATACATTTGGATTTTCTATTTTAAGATCGAGGGTTATAGGATATGTTTTACTGCTTTTAAGACTAAATAAGTTGATGTAATTTTCTATGTAAGTAATCTCCTTATTAATGGAAACCAGTGGTTTATCACATTCATAAAGAACATAGCGTAACATGTCTGATAAATAACTAATACTTTGTTGTGTTTTGGCGGTATCTATGGCAGACAGCGCATATATATTATTTAAAGAATTAAATAAGAAATGAGGATTGATCTGTGATTTTAAAAATTTAAGCTCACTTTGTAGACTTTCATTCTTATTTATAATTATTTCTTCTTCCTTCTTTTGTGCGAATATAAAAGTCTCTATAAATATTGCCATACTATAAGAAATGGTCAATAGTAAAAGTTGAATTAAAAATCCGCCTCCAGGGGGTGGGCGTCTGGCTATCTCCTCAATTTCATTTCCTTGAAGATCAGGCAAATTTTCCGGTCTGAGCATTGGTGGAGGTTGAGAAATATTGGATGCAAAAAACAAGCTCACTCCTAGTGCCAAAACAGAAACCAGCATAAAAAGCCAATATTTTTTCTTGAATAGAAGTGTTGGTGCCGCATAATATATTAAACCTCCAATAAGCAATATTTGAAAACAAAATGCAACTACATTGTTTTGGAAAAACATTGAGTTCTTATCTGCTGCAAACCATAATGCAAACCAAATAAATATCCAGGTAATAATTTGAAATAGGAGTCTTGTAGTCTTGTTCATATTACAAATAAAGGGAATTAAAAATCAACAATTTACAAATATGAGGGCTTTTAAGCCCTGCTAAATTGAGGTTTACTGAAGCCTATTCCCCATTCACTTAAAAGTTAGGACGATTCACAGAAAACCAATTATGTGTATGTGTCTTTTGATGATCTTTGAAGTGTAAAACAATCAAATTAAATTTTTTTATCATGAAAAGTAAAACAATAAACAGCCTGATGCTTAGTGCGTTCCTAATTGTTTTTGGAATGTTAACCTCTAATGCTCAATCCAAAGAACATGAACATCCTAAAACGCCACCAACGACTAAGGAAATTCTAAAACACATGGATACTAATGAAGATGGAAAACTATCAAAAGAAGAAGTAAAAGGACCATTAAAAGATGATTTTACTAAAATTGATACTGATGAAGATGGTTTCATCTCTAAAAAAGAATTAGAAAAAGCGCCAAAGCCAAAAAGAAGAGAGCGAAAATAAACTATCTCGTGGCAGAGACCACGAGGTATTAAAATTCAAAAAAAACAAATTCCAAATTCCAAAAAAAACAGAACGAGGCATCCCGATAGCTCGGGACGGGGAATTAAACCGGAAAAAATTAAATAGTTAAAAATAAATGTTTTGCACTTATGGGTTGAACTCAGCAAAACCAAATTAGATGAAAAAAATAAAAAAGAGTTTAAACCCATTATTTATAGCATTGATCTTTAGTGCTTCAATAATGACTTTTAATTCATGTAGCGACGATGATGTTACAACCACCGACGAAGAAGGAGAAGTAGTAGGAGAAGTTGACGATACTGATTTTGAAGCTACAGATTGGACAACAGAATCACACAGTAAAGGTGCAAATCCAAATTTTAATGAAGTTTTTGAGGATAATGCCGTTAAAAGACTGGATATAGTTATCACAGAAGCGCGTTGGCAAAGTATGTTAGATGACATGATCGAAACTTATGGAACATTTGGATCTGCAGGCGGACAAGGTGGTGGACCCGGTGGTGGACCTGGAGGTGGTGGACAACCCGGAGAACTAACAGATACCGACGAGAATCCTATTTTTGTGCCAGGCGAGGTGTTTTATAATGGATTGGAATGGTATCGTGTAGGAGTTCGTTTTAAAGGAAATTCAAGCCTACAGTCCAGCTGGGGAAACGGAATTTTAAAATTATCACTTAAACTTGATTTTGACGAGTTTGAAGATGACTACTCACAAATAGACAATCAACGTTTTTATGGCTTTAAAAAATTAAGTCTTAAAAATAATTATAATGATAGATCTATGCTTCGCGAAAAAGTAGCAGGAGATGTGTTTAGAAATGCAGGATTAGTAGGATCACATACAGCATTTTACACGCTATATGTAGATCATGGAGATGGACCGCAATACTTTGGTGTATACACAATGGTTGAAGAAGTTGATGATACCGTTTTAGACGAACAATTCTCTGACGACGATGGTAATTTATACAAACCAGATGGAGATGCAGCAAGTTTTGCAGCAGGCACTTATGATGAAGATGAATATGTAAAGAAAAATAATGAAGATGAAGCAGATTTTTCAGACGTTGCCAGTTTATTAGCCATCTTAAAGGATGAAACAAGAACAACAGATGCAGCAGCCTGGAGAACAAGTTTGGAAACTGTTTTTGATACAGACGTGTTTTTAAAATACCTGGCCGTAAATACGGTAATTCAAAATTGGGATACTTACGGAAAAATGACACACAATTTTTTCTTATATAACAATCCTGATACCGGTAAATTAACATGGATTCCCTGGGATAATAACGAAGCATTACAGCTTGGTGGAATGGAGGGTGCATTAGCATTGGATTTCACTGGATTAAATGATGCACAATGGCCTTTAATAGGATATTTGTATCAGGATTCAGTATATAAAACTCAATACGATGCGTATCTTCAAGAGGTTGTAGATGGTGCTTTTAATACGGCTACAATTCAGGCTCAATATGCAACATATGCTGCTTTAATTGAACCATATGCAACATCAGAAATAGCTGGCTATTCATTTTTAAATAATAGTTCGGAATTTCAAATAGCAGTTGACGAACTGAACTCCCATGTTGTATCCAGGGCTACTGCAGTAAGTGATTATTTAGATTGATCTTAGAGTAATAAAAATTTTAGTTGGTTAGTTAGTAGTTAAAGGCTTCATGATATAGAAGACATGAAGCCTTTTCTATAAAAAATTGGCGATATAAAACGCGGAAGAAGGTATACCAATAATGAAATTATTCAGAAAAATTAGAAAAAATTATGGGTTTCCGGAAAAACTAAAAATTACCAGATTCCAACATTAAAAGGGCATATATCATTAACTGATATTCTTTCAAATCCCAATTCAAAATTAAATAAGATCCATGCTTTTTAAGAATAATCTGATTATACTGAATTACTGGTTAACAGAAATACTGATCGGAAAAAGCTGCAAAACCTGAAGGTCCAATATCAGGGTAAAGAAGAAATTAAATTTTAAAAACAGACACAAATGAAAAGCACACACAAAACCAAACTAGCAATTTTAAGTACCATTTCAATGGTCATTTTTGCCTTTATTGCTTGCAGTAATGATAACGAAAGTGAAGATGATACACAAACAACCGGAGAACTCCATGCTGCATTTGCAGAATTTGATACTGATGAAACAGCTATTTATTTAAGTGGAAGTAATGTAGTTATTGAGACCACCGGGAATCCAAATCATACCAGCGTTTATTGGGGAGAAGGCAATGCATTATATAAGGAGGAACCCAATGTAGAATTAACGCCCAGTATTATCCCAAATTATGATGCTTCTGCAACTTTAACGGTTTCACAAAATCCTCAAAAGGCGAGTTCCCCTACTTCCACGAGATTGGGTGCTATTGGAATCGCCATTAGTGGTGCAGCAATTTTCAATGATCAGGAAGGAAATGGTGCCTTAGATCAGGCTGCCGCAAGTTTAGATTATACAGGTGGGCATATTGGACCACAAGAGTATCATTATCATTTAGAACCTAAAGCCTGGACAGAGGACGACGATAAATTGGTAGGGATCCTGGCAGATGGGTTTTTTATCTACGGAAGAAAATGTAATTCTACGGGTACCTATCCAACAGATCTGGATGCTTCCGGAGGACATACCAGCATTACTCAACACACTACAGAAGTTGAATACCATTATCACATAGAAAATGAATTATACAACAATAAATATTACCTCATTTTTCCGGGAGCATATCAAGGGACGCCAAGTTCTATTAATTAAAACTGTTTTGATTCTTGGATTATGTATGTTTTCTGCCTGCAAGGAAGAAGAAACTGACTTGAAGACTATCAGCGATTTTAAAGTCGATAAATCAATGTTAGAACTCCATCCTCTGGAAGGAAAATGGTACATCGCACAAAAAGCTTTTAACGGGTTTGCAGTTAGTTATTATCCGAATGGTCAGTTAGCATCACGCTTAGGTTATTACGATGGCAAAAAACAAGGACTTGCCGAGGTTTGGTATGAAGACGGGACATTTGCCAAGAAATCATATTATAACGAGAATCAATTAGAAGGCAAGCTTAAAAGTTGGTGGCCAGATGGTACGCTGGGGGCAGAATCCAATTATAAGAATAGGTCGCGCCATGGAATACAAAAGAAATGGTTCGCGAATGGGCAACTTGCGAGGAAAACAACTTATAAAGATGGTTTAGAGAATGGCCTGCAACAAGCCTGGTTGGAAAATGGGAAGATCTATGTGAATTATGAAGCTAAGAACGGACGTGTTTTTGGCCTGAAAAGAACGAATCTATGTTATCAATTAAAAGATGAAAATGTACAATATCAATAAAATATTTGGAATGCTATGCCTGCTTATCCTGGTACTAAGTTGTAAAAATAAGGAAGAAAAAATAAGTATTGTAGAGGAACTACCTTATTATAACGAGGCTAGTTTTATGCCACAATGGCTAACTCCGAACAGTATACGGGTTGAAGCATTCCATAAGATCCCCGGTTTTAGTTTGACAGATCAGGATGGAACTACGATTACCGAAAAAACATTTGAAAATAAGATCTATGTAGCCGATTTTTTCTTTACCACTTGCCCAGGTATTTGCCTCAAGATGACGGCTAATATGAGTGTGTTACAAGATGAATTTAAAGAGGATGCAGATGTTTTGTTGCTATCACACTCGGTTACGCCAAAAGCAGATTCGGTAGCGGTGCTTAAAAAGTATGCTTTAGAGAACGGAGTGATCTCTAAGAAATGGCATTTAGTAACCGGTGAGAGAAGTGAAATTTACGACTTAGGCCGCAATTCCTATTTCGTGGAAGAGGATCTGGGAGAAACAAAAACAGATGAAGATTTTTTACACACCGAAAATTTTGTGTTGATAGATAAAAACAAACATATCAGAGGAATTTATAATGGATTAAATAAAACCGCAATTAGGCAACTAATTGCCGATATACAAACCCTAAAAACGGAAAATTAGCCAATGAAAAGATGAAAGTCTATTTGCCAGATCCTGCCAGAGGGTTTAGCAAATAGCGAATTAGCCCAAATTATTTCAAACCCCTAACTCGAGCCCCATAATTATGAGTGCAAAGAGATTGGGGTTTGATTCTTTCTATAAATGACTTCTATTTAAGACAATTTTTCAAGGCTAAAAGGTCCAAAATATGCTTTTAATTGGAAATAACTAGAACCACGTTGCTTTCATAGTGGGAGGAAGCAACAATTTAAATTAGACAGCACAGGCGCTTCTTTTCAAAAGCATGTACTCCCCATTATTCTTAAACTCCCTTATGGAAATTCCAACATAACGTTTAAATGTTTTTGAAAGATGACTCACATCTGTAAATGCCAATTCATCAGCAATTTCAGTTAATGTATAATCAGAATTCAACAAACGAATTTCCACCAGCTTAAGCTTTGCTTTAATGATATATTCCCGCAGAGACATATGCACTTGTTTTCTAAAAAATTCACTCACATAGGTGGGTGACATTAAAAATGTAGTGGCGAGATGCTCCACTTTTAGAAAATCAGGTTTATTTATATGTTCATTAATGTAGGTTAGCATCTTTGTAATTCTTTCATCTGCATTCGTTTTCGGCACCTCATAAAAACCACTCTTTTTAATATTTCTGATGAGTATTTCCAAAACACTCGTCATTAAGCTTGTAATAAGCGTAATTGCTTCATCTCCATAATTCCTGGATTCCTGTAAGATCATAGAAATTAGGCTCATCAAATGCAGTCTGTCCACATCATTTTTAATAATATCTCCAGGCAACTGATTGTAATTAGAAAGGATATAGGAAGCTTCCTTAAACCATTCATTTCTATCTATAGAAAAACGATTAGAGTTTTTAAAAATTGAATCGGTAAATTTTAAAAAGACAAACTGTGTTGGGGTTTTAATATTAAAGGAATGGCATTTTAAAGGCGGAAGCAAAAACATATTGCCTTTATCATAAGAGTATTCGTTATAATTGATGCATTGCGTGCCTTTGCCATCTTTTATAAAAACCAATTCAAAAAAATTGTTCTTTACAGGACGTTGTTTCCATTCGGATAATTCAATTTCTTGTATTTCGAAAGGTTTATAAGCATCTAAAACTTGCATATTGCTCTATTTTTGGTCAAAAATATATAGAAATTCATTAGTGTCCGGTAAAAAAAGGAGAAGCCACGAATGGCTTCTCTTAAAAATCGTAATTTAGAGTTGCAAAACATTAAATACGATGGCTAAAAGTAACTATTTTTCGGGTAATTCTGTTTTCGGAC